>Ga0247810_10000101_pt1 | contig 139688 bp, 120 predicted proteins | sample UWRJL119311C1_FD_179918 | JGI IMG/M metagenome (GOLD analysis project Ga0247810, IMG submission 179918) | Plant litter microbial communities from Arlington Agricultural Research Station in Wisconsin, United States - UWRJ-L119-311C-1 | ecosystem: Environmental > Terrestrial > Plant litter >... | reverse complement strand
CCCCCAGCTCATCCGGCCACTCACTCACTCACGGTCCATATAGTCCACCCCCCGGGTATATCGAGCTTCGTGCGCGCTGCCGGTCCCACCATCTCTCTCTGATCGGGGATAATGGGAATAATGGGGATGGTGATAGTAATCACGGTGATTATAGTGATCATGATGATCATCATCGATCAGTGATTTACCCAGGGATTTTAACGCTTGCGCAGATCCTCAACGGGGTTCGTAAACAACAACGACGATAATGCCAACACCCACCAGACCCCCCGCCACAGCATGGACGAGATCTCCCCATTCACGTCTTTCATCTAGTTGGGCTTTGTTTTCTGTACCGTGGTGGGGTTGACCGCGAATGATTCCGTATCCCATATCCCGTATTTGGGATTTTACGTGTCGTGGTTGATACAAGTTAAATGTGAAGAGAAGAGAAGGGGAGGGAAGGGCAAGGAAAGGGAAAGAGGTTGGGCGTCACCTCATCAACCACGACAACCTGCAGATTCCCATCCCCTCCGCTCCCTCCCTTCCCTTCCCGGCATCACCACCACTACCACCACCACCACCTCATTACCTCACCACCTCACCACCTCACCACAATGCCAATGCCAATGCCAAATCCATGCTCCTCCCTCCCTCTCCCTCTCCCTCGCCCTCTCCCTCCTCCTCCCTCTTATATATATAATCAATTAATTACAAAGAGAGATTTTGTACAATTTACACTTTTATAATAGCTGACTTAATAAATATAAGAATTCTCAATTATAAAATTTAGTCTAGCAATATATAAAGCTTATTAAGCTAAAGTAGAAATATTAAGTTAGAAAACAGAATTGGCTGGCTTACCGAATCTCTGACTTTATTATATAGAGCTTATATATTTGAACTAAAGCGAAGCTTTAATCCAAATATAGTTAGTCTATTTTAGCATCTTAATAGAGCTTTAGAAAAGCTTCTGTAAAGCTCTTCTAATTAATTAATAATTCCTCTTCTCCCGCTGAGCTAGTACTTTATTATTATAAAAATAAATAATATTTATTTAGTTTTTTTTTTTTCTTTTGTTAATAAATTATATTATATTAATATAAGCTAATAAATATACATATTTATATATTTTCAATATTTGAATTTTACATACTTTATTTTAAATTAAATAGTTTCTTTTTTTTATATATATATATATATTAGATTTTTTTGTCTAAATTAAAAAACTTATATAAAATAAGCTAGTAATAAAATATTATATATTTTTAATATCATAATTTAAAATAGTATATATTTTATTAAATATATTTCTATATACTAGCTTATATATTAGCTTATTTACTAGCTTAATCTTAATTAGCCGAATAGAATCAGCAAGTAGAGAAATAGGTCTATAGATAGAGTTGACAAATAGAATATTTTATCCGCCTGGAATAAAGTAATTCTATGCCGAAGTAGGTATTTCTAACCCTTTTGATTGGTCTCGCTTAACAGATAGCCTATCCGCCGGCCTACAATGTTAAATATCTTTATATAATTATAATCCTTCTTATCTAAACTTTACTATAAGTAGAAAAGATACCTTTTTAAATCTAGCAGAGGTACCATCCTCACTTTTAAAGGCAGGCTCTTGCCCATTTGCAATGCCTACTATATTATAAAAAAGAGAAGCTCCGAGGATCATCCGCCAGCCAAGCTAGGCAAAGACACCAAGCACACGAGATGACATCGCCAAACTTGGCGCTTCTGGTTATTCCAATCACACAAGTCTTATCAAGATGAGGCTAAGCGCTCCAAGGGAAACTAATACTGCCAGAAGGAAGGCAATGGATATATGCGCCAAATTTTATGGATCAGTATGGCGTGTGCCAAAATTTGCCCAGAAAGTATATGAGCATTTCGTGAACTCCAAGGACTCGTTGTTCACCTGTCATAATGAGATTCTGGCTTTAAATCTTGGATTCTTGAATATGCCGAGATATCCTTTGTACTATACATAATTGATCATAGTCCAGTTAGTGTTTGGGTCTCTAATGTGGCCAAGCACTATCAACAGTGGAATTGAACGTTTGTAATGCAAGGGGAAAAAATGAGTAGACAGCCTACGCGACCAAGAGAATAGGGTAACATCTATCCCGTTGAATGCCGAGACGCCATTTTGCTCATGTGTGGGCCAAACTCTGGAGATGTCGGGGAAATGTTGGTATAAAGACCAGCAGGCTCCCCGCTACTCCAACTTTCAATTTTTATTATCAATGGACTCTGTTTCCCATCGAGAGTTTTCTAACCAAGACCTTCATTTGTGACGTCTCTAAGTACTACATACATTTACTATGGCGAAACCTGTTCCTCAAGCTGACGAGGAGAAGCCTGTTGCTCAACTTGATGAAGAGAAACAAAAATCATCGAATGGTTCAACATCATACGGTGGGCTTGATGCAGAAGTCGCCGCCGCAAGTAAGAAGCTGAGAAACCCTCTCGCTGGGCTTTCTAAAGATGAGCTCTTTCGCGACGTAGAACAATTTGCTGCTGAGAAAGGCCTCATCGATATTATGGAACTGCTGAAAAATGGCGCATTGGCTGCCCAGTCACCTAAAGATTTTGAAAACATTGCTGAGCTTAGTGATGAGGATAAAAATTACCTTCGACTGGAGCAAACAAAGCGATGGAAACAGCCTTGGATGATGTATTTCATGACCAGTAGGTAATCCAGGGGGTTTTCTTTTCAGCAATGCTGTCGGCCCATTTTCTTCGGGGCAATACGAACTGACTAAAACTCTAGTCCTTTGCGCTGGTTCTGCTATTGTTCAAGGAATGGATCAGACTGCAGTCAATGGGGCTCAAATCTTTTATTTTGAAGAGTTTGGTATCGGCGAAGACCAGGTTTGGCTTCGTGGCCTACTTAATGGTGCACCATATCTCTGCTCAGCAGCTATCGGCTGCTGGACAACAAAACCTCTTAATTTCTACTTCGGCAGAAGAGGCTGCATCTTCATCTCCTGTATTGTTTCGTTCGCAACTGTAAGCGTTCCCTATAATCCTATATTTTGACTCTAACGTTATAAGGGAATCTGGATGGCTGCCGCAAACTCCTGGTATAATCTTCTTCTCGCACGATTTGCCCTCGGTCTTGCAGTTGGTGCGAAATCAAGTACTACTCCTGTCTACGCAGCAGAATGTGCTCCAACAGCCATTCGAGGTGCGTTAACAATGATGTGGCAAATGTGGACCGCTTTTGGGATCATGCTAGGTTTCGTCGTATCAGTTGCCTTTCAAAATGTGCGATATGATGCAGCTAATCCGCAAACACCATATTGGAACTGGCGTCTGATGCTTGGAAGCACCTCAATTCCGCCATTCTTTGTCTGCATGCTGGTTTATTTGGTTCCCGAAAGTCCGCGTTGGTATATGACCAAGAATAATTACCGCAAGGCATATGATTCGTTGGTTAGATTCCGTAGTTGTAAACTGATGGCTGCCCGAGACTTGTATTACATCCATAAAAGTCTTGTTCTTGAGGATAAGATGCGTGCTGGCAAGAACTTATGGAAGGAGTTTTTCGCCGTGCCCCGAAATCGTCGTGCAGCGCAATCTTCTTTCTTCGTCATGTTCATGCAACAGGTACTATGCTCTCATAATTCACACTTACTTCGCTAACCAACACTTTCTAGTTTTGTGGAGTCAATGTTATTGCTTACTACTCAACCGAGATCTTCATATTAGCCGATTTTAGTCGTTCCAACGCTCTGCTCGTCTCACTCGGCACTGGAATCGTCAATTGGCTCTTTGCAATTCCAGCTGTATATACCATCGATACTTTTGGGCGACGCAATCTTCTACTGACAACCTTTCCGTTGATGGGTATCATGCTTCTCTTCACTGGCTTCAGTTTCTTTATTGAGGCGGGGCAGGCACGCCTCGCTTGCGTGGCTACTGGTATTTATGTTTTTATGGCAGTTTATAGCCCGGGTGAAGGGCCCGTTCCTTTTACATACTCGGCTGAAGCTTTCCCGCTCTATATCCGTGAGTACGGAATGGCATTTGCTACGGCTACTACATGGGGATTTAACTTTATCCTCAGCCTCACGTGGCCTGCTCTTGTTAAAGCTTTCTCTGTGCAAGGTGCTTTTGGATGGTATGCGGCCTGGAACTTTTTTGGCTGGGGGTACGCGTACTTCTTCTTACAGGAGACTAAAGCGCTCAGTTTGGAAGAATTAGATATAGTATTTTCGGTTAGAGTGCGAGATCATGCTACGTATTATCGTAACATGTTGCCGTGGTACTTCAACAAGTATATCAAGAGGGGGGATGTTAGTACTAGGAAGCCTCTGTATGATTTGGAATAGGCCTCGATAATATTTAGGTAAATGAGGCGTTTTAGTAATACTTCAAGTAGGGGATTTATAGATAGTGCCCGTGTTATATTATGACAGGTGTAGGAATAAAATGTTATTATGATAAAAGAATTTGATTGGAGAATTAATTTTATCGCATGTACTCAAGTGAGTATACTATTTCTCCTGTAAAGTATTAACAGCATATGGCAAAGAGTTTAGGGTTAGCATAATAATATCACGTTTAACTAAATTGTGTTCTGTTTCAATTTGTAACTTTAACAAACAGAATGAAAGTCGACATTAAAAGAAGAATACAGAATTATGTTACATTACACGTTACTTTGAATACAAAATGTGATTTGTGAATTTAAACCCATTTAGGGTGTTAAACGTTGAGCAAATTTCGTTCTCCTCCGTCTTTGAGTTGATTCCTAGTGTTTTCATTATTTCATTTCAAACACTGTACGCTGGGAAAAATTCTCAAAGGCAAATTTCCCGCGTTCCAAACTAATCTAGACAGCTTATTCGAGCTACAAGAAAATTCTGTGACACATAATCGTAGAAAGCCTCTGCCTTAGGTTTGCGAAAACTGAGTGTGTTGATTATCATGAGCTTTTTGTCTCTTTCCACTGCGGTTCTAGGTCATCAACATCTCTAAATTGTATACATCGCAACTGAAATCTTCTATTATGTAGGTCAATATGTGAGTATCTTACTTTCAGCCTTTTATGCTCTAGAATGAGTTCTTCCAGTAGGATTTCTTCCTCTTCTGCTTCCATTTGTCAAGTGGCCATTTTACAAACACACGCGCTATCAAATACATCTTCTCACAATGGTGGTGAAGAGAGAAGTTTGATCGCCTCGCGTCGCACCATACGAGCTCTACACTTAGTAGCAACAAAGAAGACAGGGGGAATAAGGCCGCGATCAAACATGCCTGAGCAAGAAGATGACTCTGGAGGTATTGTAAAATGCGCCGCCAAGATAGGGAGTAAACCGATATCGAAAGACAATGAAGTAGTAGTGCTCTTCTTCACTTCAAATAGCGGGGCTATACATATCTCCGGCGGTAATGCTAATTGCAAAATCGAAAACTGGGGCGGGCGATTGTCCTATCCGAATAGCCACCAGAGACACAAATCCCCAGCGCAAACAACGTAAACACTCAGTTCTCTACTCATCATATTTCAGCCGTCGAAACCTGCAGGTCTGTCAAGGACCTGGACTCACGATGAAAGCGGAGGAGACGTTCCTGTGCGTAAAACGTGTGTAAAGGTTTCTTGTTTTGGTAAAGTCTAGGGAAGGAAGCTCTCCGTACGGGAGAGGTCTAAGTATGCTAGCTAATGAGGGTGTGTGCCTCAGGCCGCAACAAGGTCCTACACCCGCGTTTCGACTTGGTTATGCCTTTCCTGAAATTCTTCACCACTAATTAATTATAGTACAGGTGACAATTGGTGTGTAGAACAAATTCTATTAGATGCCTACACTTACATATCTGACACCTCATCCCTAGGTTAAATTATTATAGGACCTTTGAGATATCATTTTAATACAAGTGACTTAAGCCTCGTGGGCGGTGACATAGAGTTTCATAATGTGTGTCAAAGTATTAACAGACATACTTGTATCCCAATGCAACTACAAATTTAAGTTCTTGGGTCACAACTTATTATTCATTATAAATACTTCTATAAACAGTTTTAGTAACTAAAAACTTCAAATCATTCACCATTGGTGGATATATGAACATGGGTGACCTCTATTTACACAAAACTTATATTTTTTTAAATATGTATATCTTTTACTTTATGTCAAGGTCTTTCATTTGATCAAGATAGAGGGCTTAGAATCTAGTGGTCAAATTGCAAAGTTTAAGGTAGAAATCATGCTATAGTCATATGAGATTAAACCCCTTTGGACAGAGCGTAACTTATACTTTTATAACTACAAGGAGGCTACGAGTAATTCGTCAGCATTTAGCTGAAGGGAATTGATCTGATACAAGCGGGCGATATAAGATGGTGTACTATGTATTGTGCTATAGGAAAGAGAAATTCTATATATTGTCCCTCTGATACATTACAAACTGGAGGTGTATAGAAATGGGTTATTTGACCTGGTTATGGGACTAAGTCACATGACCATTGTGGAGCTCTCCATTGCCGTACATGAACGCCAGTTCGTACGCACTATGACCAGCCTACCGTAGTACAACAGCATTTACGCTATATGAGTACGTTGGTGCCCTGTATTAGAAGTGATCTCAATCTAGTAACCATGCTTCTGGTGACCGATACACAACCTTTCGCTATCAAACTGGTTAAATATTCTGACCTCATACTAACTATAGTGTCGATAAATTTAAGATTGATTTGACAAGCAAGCCCGCCAATTGAATCGTTTTATTGTTGCGAAAAGCAGTGACAGTAATAGTTCCTGGCTTAGCCTCATGGGGCTAGAATTACTATCCGACGATTGGCTGGTAAGCCCCTACGCTTAATATGAGATCTACATTTACCCGTATGATCGTAAATCGCACAGCCAGTTGCAAGAAAAGGACGGCTTTTAACCTGTTGGTTCCAACAAGATGGTACGCACCTCTGTCTCGAATACTCTAAATGTGCATAGATGCTAGCTCATTATTTGGTATGGTTTCTACATGTTCCGGGCATTACATTGTGTAAGGCACGCTTGAATGGACCATCATTGGTTTGATTAAATAAGGCTAGAACTATTAGACGTCTAATACATATGACCTGCAGACAGAACTTAATGTATTCGTTCTGGAACCCTTGATTTACTATCCAACAAATCAAGATTGCCACCAACAGTCTGAACTTCTTTGTCTTTGCCACATTGTCGGCCCCTTATCAACGACATCGCCACACCATTACCTACCCTTACCACTAAACGCCACGTCTTTGCATGCTATCCTGTGCCTCCGAATCTCCTTTCATAATAGATGATTGGACATATCTTTTTTTAAAACGAGCCAAATTTCAGCTTTCGTATATTGGTGCGAATTGAGATGTGGACAATTTTCAGCGAAAAATAAGGTGCAGGGCAGCAGATTGAAGCATCCATCCTGTAATTTAATCTATGTACGATTATGATGCAGCTTATAGCTAAAGAAGGCTTCGTACATGCTTTATAAAGTGACCCTGGCTCACGATAAGCACTGAAAATGTATGTATTTGCATCTTCTGAATTTACCTTCTAACGTCATAGGGAGATTCCCGTTGACGATGCCTTTGATGCAACCTCCACAAATGCTGTCATACTCTCCGGCTCTCAATTCCACCCTGAACTTTGACTATACTCATTTAATCATGAAATCGAGACTACGGATGATATTGCTAAAAATAACTAGCTTCGTAGTAGAAACAATTGAAAAGTGTAAAAACAATATTTACGATCTGTCAAAGAGAAGATTTAGTTGTAAATACGGTATTCATTTAAAAACTTTATTCTACTTTAGCCAAGTGATTCAGATTTATAGTGAATTCAGGACGGGAGGATCTGAATACTTCACCAAACCAGTAAACAGTGGCTCAACAAATAAAATTCGTACTCATTTGAATGTATTTAAAAAAAGATGGAAGGAATCAACATTCAAGTCAAACACGTATATCATGAAATGGAGGAGAACCTTCGACAATATGAATTAGGGCTGAGCCTAAAGATGTTCTGAGGCTTTTCAATCACGGATCATATCTACTGACATAAATACATCAATGAACCTCCAAATTCCCAGAGATTTAAAGCTTGAGAAATAGAAATCACATTCCATACAGTTAATCAACAGGACTTTAACCAAAGCCATCAAACTGTTTGATTTTCTCTTTCCCGTGGACGTAAATTGTGTATCATAATTGCATGGCCACCATTCTCATGCTTTACTGCCTCGACTCCAACCTCATACCCATCAACCCACTTGATCATTCCATCTTTGCTTTGAGTTTGACTGCGAGGATAAAGATAGCCGTCTTTGTTATAAATTGAATTTGATCCTGAGTCGGTATGTCGTGTTCCTGTAGCTCTATGGCTGTATATATTCTCTAGTAAACTGCTCAAGCTATTGCTAGGGAACTCCTTCGTCTTGCGGAAAAGAGGTTTTGTGACCATCAAATATGCACTTATCAGAGCAATGTACGTTTCTGCCTCCGTCAAGATCAAGCTGTTATAAAACCGGTAGGCTGTGTTCAAATGGTGTGTGCGTGAGATATGGAATCTTACAGCTCGTACAATAGCAACCGTGGTTGCTCTAATATGATAGATATTAGTATGTCAAGTCATCAAACAATAGGGGAGAGATCTCAAACTCGTATCAATAACTTACAGGAGTCCAAGATTGGATAAGGCGATGATTCCAATCCGTTCTCTGGTGGGAAGTTTGAGCTTTAATATCATCACAATAGGCAATACTAGAACTTTTAGGTCTGAAAATGCGTTGAGACACCCAACAGGAGAGCTGCTGACTCGGCTGACCTGATCAAGAATATTCTCTGTTCTGAGAGACTAATGTTGGGGTTCGAGCTGTAGCCCTAAAAACGTGAAGGTATTAACAGTATAACAGGGGAAGAGAAACAGCACACTTGCCCACCATGCTATACGGAACCATAGGGTATTCATTGTAAATATTCGTCGAAGTAAGAGCAGGACCGATAGTTTTGAACCGATAGTTTGATGGCAAGTATAGCAGTGATCGAAGTGACAGCAAACGTGATTTCGATCAAGATACAACGGAAATCATTAGCTCAAAGCTGAGAACAGATTCACGGATAAAAGAAAGCCTCATTACATTGAGCAAGTATAGCTGCTGTTCTACAATACTCTGCTGTAGGAATGGAAGTGAGACAGCTCCATACCTCACTTCCTTTGGAATATTATCATCTATCAAGCTTAGAAGATATCTTCCTTGTCAAGTATACCCAGTAAAGCAACAATTAGTTCACCCTTGTTTATAAGCTACTGGTATGTGAGTGACATTACCATGAGTAAAAAGAAGGTGGGAAATCTCACTCAAGCAAAATAGGACATATAGTCATCGATGCCATGTGTCAATCCCTGGGTAAGTCTTGAGAGAACACGAGGGATTAAAGCTATTGTCGTGAGGACCAAAAACGTGATAGTTAAGCCGTTCACAGCAGATGAAAAGTCTGCTGGCACAGAATGTGCGGTACCCATTTTACCGGAGTGTTTTTTTCGGAACTGAAGATAAAACTGAAGGTACTGGTTTTTGTGGCGCTTTAGAGAAGTTATCAAACTTTGAGAAAAATGCGGCCTTACCCTACTGAATTCAAGAAAGTACTGTCTGCCAGTTATTTAAAAAATTTAAATACTCCGGCTATGCATGATTATGCAGTGCCACCTAAAAATCTAACTGGCGCTCTCCATATCTATTCAATAAATATCAGAGTTGATTTTCCAATGCCGCTTTAGACTCAATAGTGTCTTGGCTTACCCGATTGTGATGGCCGCCTGGACAGCCTCATGCTGATGCTGATACTACCCAGACAAGGCAGTGTCTGGGGGAAGTTTACTCGCTAGGATATAAGTGAAATTACCAACATGTTTGTTATGTTGCGTCTACACCTCATTAACCACTGTCTCTATGTGACACAAGATGGCAATTGTTTGATTGGATTGGTTAATTATAGCTCCAATAGGTGTTCCGATACCTTCCCTTGGGATTAGCTTGGTCGGGCATACGGATATTTTTTCATTCACCGATCCATAAATTGTAGAATATTTTTGATGAGGAATAAAACATCATTTGTCTCTTTTTTTCTCTACCCAAAATCTCAATCCACAACTATGTCCTCAACCCGCAATGCCACAGCGGAAATGTGGTCCATAGCGCTCAAGTTAGCCGCTATTGCTGTAGTTTTCATATTTACGGTATGTCTTACGGCCGCTCTAGCCTACAATATATGTTGGATTTGTGATGTAACACTTCTCTCAGTGTACCGTTTACATTGGGATATATAATATCTACTGTCATCCCTTGGCAAAATATCCGGGGCCTAAACTGTGGACTGTAACACGTCTGAGCTACGTATATTCATTGTGGTCGGGCAGTTTATCAAAGGATGTGCGGCGACTCCACCAACAGTACGGAAATGTCGTTCGTATCGCACCGAACGAGATATCATTTGCTAGGCCTGATGCAATTAATGACATTTACTTAAATCTACCCGGGCGTCCAGCAATTTCTAAAAGCAAGGTCTGGCATGGCCCTCAACCTGGAAGACCGGTATCTGTTCTGAACGCCCTGGATCCCAAGAACCATCAACGATTCCGAAAAGCCATGGAGCCTGGCTTTACTGACAGAGCTGTACGAGCCCAAGAATCCGTTATTCAGTCTTACTCTAATCTGTTTATTTCCCACTTGGATGAGATTGTTTCCAAGGCTAGTGACGGAGCAGTTGTGAACATTGTGCGCTGGTATGAATTTACTGTGTTTGATCTTATCGGAGATTTAGGCTTTGGAGAGTCGTTCAACTGCTTGCAAAGCAACGAACTCCATTCTTGGGTTAGCTTGATATTCAATTCTTTAAGAGCAGCAACTCTCAATGCTTCATTGAGATATTACCCTCGTCTATATACGCTGGCAGCTTTTGCAATCCCAAAAAGTGTTAAGCAGAAAAGTGATGAACATTGGCAGTTGGCAATGGACAAAGTTAACCGGCGACTCAATTTCGAGAAGCAAAGGCCAGATCTGATCTCTTTTATCAATAGAGATGATAATGGCCTGGAAGGCTTGACAGTCCCTGAGATTCAAGCTACTGCAAGTGTTATTATAGTAGCTGGAAGCGAGACAACTGTTACTGTACTCAGTGGTATAACCAACTATCTAATCAAGGATCCTGATATGTTGAATCGACTAAGCAGTGAGATTCGCAATCAGTTCCTGGAGGAGAAAGAAATGTCATTATCGGCTTTACAAGATGTTGTTTATTTGAATGCTGTGATCCAGGAAGGCCTCAGACTTTGCAATCCGGTGTAAGTCCTAAATTATATCCCCATGATACAAAGTTGCTAAAAAGTTTATCTAGTCCTGTGGGATTACCAAGATACACTCCAGCTGGTGGAGCAATTATCAGTGGAATGTTTGTCCCTGAAAATACTTTCGTCAATGTGCACCCTCTGACCATATCACTATCACCGGAGCATTTCCACAAGCCATTGAAGTTTTGCCCAGAACGATGGCTTTCAACCAGTATCAAAGATAGCACATCGCTATTTCATAGAGATAATCTAGGAGCCGTGCAAACATTCGGTGTTGGGCCACGTTCCTGTGTTGGAAAACGCATTGCTCTGGCAGAGCTTCGGCTAATACTCTCGCGACTAGTATGGAAATTCAATTTGGAAGAAGTCGACACACCATTCGGAAAACTAGAATGGATGAACCAAAGAGACTTCACAGTGATTGAAAGACAGCCATTTGAAATCAGATTGAAAGTCAGACAGCTAGAAGGAGTTGCTTCGGCACAAAGAGAAATATACACAGAATGAGTCGTTTCAAAATATTTTAATCAATTATATTGATCACGTACACTGTCTGATTAGATATCATGAAATTCACTTCAATATCACCGAATAATTGCAACGTGCTCCTCATCTGCAAACAACTACACTAAATTATGAGATGCCTAATCTAAGAATCTTCAGAAACTTCATTGAGATCTTGTCACACATCAGGATCCTGCATATCCAGTTTTAGGACTCCTTATGAGCGAAACCATCTGGATACCAACGTCTCTAACAAAACAATACCGTGAAAACTTGAAAAGATTCTTGAAAAAAATGTTGCATGTATTCCTCTATTTCTTTTTGAACCATCGAAACCCAAGCCGTGCCGTGAACACTAGGGGACAGAGAGCCAAGGACTTATATCTTAGAGTTCTTTTGGGCAATAAAACAAACAAATTTAAGAGAGTGTCCCTCGATCGTACCTGGAATTTATAGTTTCTCGTATCAGATTGAATATGTCTTGTTATTATGTCCCACGGGTTAAGCTCGTGGACGATGAAATGAAAGATATACTCTCAACTACGCCAGATTGTATAGCTTCAGGAGCAATAGGTTTGTCCAGCATTACATATTCGTTTTGCACCACACAGGTCACTAATGAATATGGACTATCTTGCATAAAAAAAGCCATTTTAATGAGACCCACTGGTTAGTCTGGTTCTCTTGGATAATCGGAACTCCGGTTGAGGGGAACCTTGCCGTAAATTATCAAGGCGTATTTAGAGGGCGTATTTAGAGATACTGCAAATTATCCGTTAAGTGAACCGTACTTTTGAACCGCTACAGTGAAACATAAAACACCCATAACAACAGGCTGAGCATGTCCAAAGAAAAGCGCAGAAATATAACCTTCGTCATCTGCTTACTATTGGAGCCTTGGTTGTACCTCCGCTGTAGGCGGCGACTGGTAGCTGCATCGGAGACTACTTCCTTTCCGGCAACGATCAGCTCGACATTATCCAAACTATTGTTTTGCTGTCTTTCAATACCAATATAACACTTTCAGCTTGGATAGCGTAGTGGGATTCTCCTCCTGTCTCTGCTTCCTTTTCAACTTCTACAGCCAGTAATTAGCATGACACGAGAATTAGCCGGTTGGTTCCAACAACCACAATATATGATACCGCTGTAAGATAACGCCTTTACCACCGCGGATGATCCAATAACCATTCTTTACAAATGGTTCATAAGTGCCGACATATGCATGGAAGGGTAGAGTTTTGAGCCCTGACTAGTCGATCACTTTGGTATTCTCGTATCTGCAGATTCAATACATCAACGACTACTGCGGGATGAAAACGCCGAGTTCCAACACGCACAGCGTTGTACGATATTCAGCGGCACTCAGGGTTAGGAGCTTATGTAACGCTATAGTCACCGAGAGTGCTGATTAGAGAAGAACGACATGGTTAAAGTAAGGGATAAACACGAAGTAGCAAAATTGCATTTCGTATATTTCAAATTTTAGGAAGCACAAAATACGACTAAGCTTGCAGGGGTTGGTTAGGATGTGCAATGAAACTCCATTTGGGATCTTCTCATGTTGATAAACAATGCCACAACGCTAATTTTCCGGAAACTAAGCTGTGCATATCATTCTGCACTTTTCTACGTTTCATTACTGTGGCAGTTATAGATGGAGCGTATATAAACACGATTTTGACCCTCCAAGGCCCACACCCACATATATGAAGAACTTGACAGGAGCATGATACCGACTGGCTAACAATCGAGTCTCGGCTCATTTAACTAGAGCTAGAATCACGGCAGCAACATAAATCAAAGACGTTTCGTACTAATACCACGCGATTGCCGTATTGACTAATGAGCTACTTGAAAGTACTAGAAAAAAACTTTCGACGTAGAAAGTAGTCATCCACCATTCTGGAGCTTCTGGAAGATTCCGTGCGGATCCTACGTCTTACTGACACAGAACAAACGATAGAACGAACTTCGAACATATCCTGCAAAAGCATCTTGAGTTTGATTTGCATCATTCATAAATTTTAAAGGTAAATATACCCCGTTTCGAATGGCTGCCGTGCTAACTGCGTTGCCAAGATCGGTTAAAGCTGTCATTGCTAAGGTTTCATTATCATTATCCGCCCAAATTATTGTACCAACGAACCCTATTGTGGTATTAGAAGTTGGTCCCTAAGGCAGCTTCGTCAATGAAGGGCTTACAGTTTTGGCAAACGGCAGTAAGATTGAGCGGAGTTTTGCCACTCAACAATGTCTTCTTGATCGCGCTGCTGCTGAAAGTTTGTATACAGAGAGTCACAGTGGCTCCGAAACTAGCTGCCTGACCCATAAGATTATTATAGTTTGCATAACTCTGATAGTATGTTTGAATATCAGTCCGGTATGCTACCGAGATTGCGGAACGTCTTTAAAACGTCATTACTTGCCACAGTAGAGTTCGAAGTGAAGCCATACCTTAAAGGGCCTTCCGCCGGTCCATCAAAAACTTGAGCGAGTTCCCAAACAGTACCTAGGATGAGTTGGCAAGAGAACCGATACTTGGAATAGTGTAGAAAATTTGGAAAATTGGGGGTCGCGTAATTGGTTTTGCGTATATAAAGCCAACAAAAGTTGATGTCGGCGTGATTTGAAACACCAGGTTTACATAGCCATCACCCTCTGCAGCCTCTTGAAACTCAACTGTGGCTTACAATAGAGCTTCATTGTACCTGCTATCGTACAGCAAAACCTCGAACCAGAGCAAGTCTACAGGAATAGTCTCAACTGTATAGCTAGTTATAATACCTAGCTAGAAGTTTAGTTTCATGACAGAACTACTGATGAGCTTGGGCTAATCAAAGTTTGGACTACCTTCTTTGACGGGCCAAAAGAGATCTGCACTTTCAGTAAGGTTGGCATTTATAATAGATGAATTTGCGAGAACAATCTAGGCTAATATTTGAGATCTTATCTGTAAAATTACAGTCTCTGGGATTTACCTCTATGTTTCGCAAGTCGTTTGCAACTAAGCCAGACAAGCTCGTGAGATACCCATTTCCGCCTATCAATATGAGACTATGCAAACCAAACTAACGGTAGAGAACAATAAAGGAACGAAACCTGCCTCCTAAAATTACACCTCCTGCGGACAGAGCGGTATTCTTTGTCCCTTGAACCGAAACCCCCATTCCATGCAGCATCTGATACACATTTTCAAAGCTAGATGTTGGACCAAAAGTAACAGTGTCTTTCGGTGTGCTTAGAGAAATCTGATTCAGCTGTGACAGATCAATAAGCACTCCTGTGCCAATGCTGCTAGAGTTGACGTTGAAATTATGACCTCCGCTACAAATCGAAAACTTGGAGCCTGCAGAAGTGACGATTCTCAAAGTTTCGGATACTCCTTGAGCTGTTTTTGGTGCGAGTATGCAAGTCGAATTCTTCCAACAGTTGTCAGACCTGAATAAAATAAGCACCGTTACTATTAAATCGTGGGGTCCCTACCAATTAACTTTGATTCGAGCTATAAAGCCTGAACATGAAGCATCAAAGAAGCTGACTGACTTTGAACCGACGTTGAACTGGCCAAAGACCGCTCGACTAATAGAACATGCAGTGTTTGCACGTTGGAGATCATCATTCGCTGTACTCTCCGAGCCCTTGATTTAATTAGAGTCTGTCAAACTTGATGATGGGCAAACTCCAAAGAGCACATATATTAAAAATATAAAGGCTAGATTAACTCTCATATTGGATATAACCTCTATGAAACCAAGAGCGAATAGACTACTCAAAGAGATTGTAAGTGACGGAGTACAAAACAATATTCAGAAAAGGTGTTATTAGCTAGTAGATCCTAACTACACTACTACGGCGCGTTAAATATAAAACTTCTGTAGCAAATTCATATTTGGTGACTCCTCCAGGATACTGCAAAAGCTTAGACCGGGTTGCAGGATCCAACAATTGGATTGTAAATTGCTGTTACATGGTACGTGTAATATAATGTTCATTGATGCCTGATAAATGTTGGATTATCTGCCGGAAATAGTTTCGAATTTTCTTGGCCACTAAAAAGTCATACCACTCGCAAACCAAATTGTTCTTCACTCTCTTGTCACACAGAGCCACAAGCTACCCCAATCGGCTGACACTTTTATTAAAGCCCTGCCCGACTTTCTTCCAAGGTGCGCCAGATTGAGTCAATGGCCTGTACCACACCATCTGGTAATGGACCGGCTAAAATGCTCCTCATGTTATCCTCGATCTGCGCGAGTTTACTGGCACCCAGGATGACCGCATCCTGTTCACCGAGCTTTGAGTGGTGAAAAATCCATCTTATGCTTGCTTCGCTAGCACTAATATTGAGTGGTGTTAGTACAGACTTAAAGTCATTCATCGCTAGTTGCAGCTTTGGATCACCATAGAGGTTTTGGAAATATTTTCCCAATACATGTGTATCACTGAATCGCGTTTCCTCATATTTTCCACTAGTGAATTTTCCAGTCAAGAAACCACCAGCAAGAGCTCTAAGAAGTGAGAACTTTTAGCAATTCTCTCGACCTTAGACCGATGATTTAGTTTGAGGGCTCACCGGTAGCCGTAGTAGGAGATATCATTAGCTCGCAATAAAGGCAAAAGTGCCTTCTCCATACCTGGATTCCAAAATCAATTGCTGAAAAAGTAGCCATTTCCTTCAAATTTCTCGTGATATTTTTAGGACTAGGTTGGTAGTGCTTGGAAGAGACTCTACCTCTTGTAATGACATTGTAGTCTCCCTGATAAACGGTAGGTTTTACAAAATCGTTCTCGTCGCACACATCCAAGTATTTCTGGAGTAGTTCGGGTTTAAAATTCGAAAGACCAAGCTTAATGAATTAGATATTGTTAAGGGTGGCGCTTTCCAGTTAATTCTTACTCTCTTAAATTTGCCACTCTTGAACAGGTCATCGAATGTTGCTGCCTGAACCTTCAATGGTGTTGTGGGATCTGGACGGTGAATGTATAATACATCGACCTTGTTAAGTCAACGCTACTCATCCCACTGAACTATTGTTTTCAATCACCTGGTCAATACCGAGCCGATCCAAGCTCATCAAAAAACACTTCTGGATAGAAGCACGATCAAGTTCGCCGCTCCCGTCACCACCCGTAGTAAAGATTTTGGTACTGATGGCGAAGCCTTGGGACGTAGCATGTGTAATCCCAAGTAGTTTCTCTGACATGCCATGATTTATGGGCGGGTATCTTGCAGCGGTATCGATTTGAGTGATTTCAAGGTCTTTTAAAAGGGTTAGAACTTCCTGACAGGACTCCTCCGTAAGAAATTCATGTCCGAGTGAGGCTCCGCCGAATACAATCTGGGGTAGTGCGGGCATATCTGAGATTGAAGTTGACCTCCAACTTCGCAATTTAAGAGTGAAAGATAAGCAAAGGATGGATGATGCGGTCAGCGGTTGTTGGTTATTTCTACCCAACACCAAACCTAGGCGAAACTAAACGAGTGCCAGGGGTCTGGTCTTAGTCCTAATCAGTTAATATAATTAACTCATGCAATGTTTTTGTTACCCAATTGGGGCTGGGTATATTACGAGCAGGGGGTAGAAGCCTCACACGGAGCCACCTGCAGCTTCAGCCAAGAGGCGTAACTGTTACTTGCAGAGCGAGTTAAAGTAGCAGTATCGCCATCGCTGGGGGCCTTTTATGCTATGGCTTCTCGATTGTCTGGTGCCTAGCCTTTTTATCCCTGTATCAGCTCAAGGACAAGAACACAACATACTTTGTGCTCGATTCCATCTTAGAGTGGGTCCTGATAGGGGCTACGTCGAAAGCCAGATATATATCACGGAACAATGTATCCGTGTGACCGGCTAATGTCTCGACGTGCAAGGTCAATACTGTTTCTCAAACCTTGCAATTGAACGGGTATATACCTTGGATAGCAGCAACCTTACACGTATATTCTAGCAATATAGTGAAGAAGTATAGAAAATTTAGAACTTGTCATGTTTTTGTTTTTACGAAGGCTCCTTTTTGTGTAATACCAGCTTGCAGTGTAAGCACCCATACTGGACTGCGCCATATAACTCATTGCTTCTAGGCACCGATAAAGGAACGGCATTGTTCTCATCCATCCCGACAGAATACACTTCGATTTTAAGATTCGAGATAGTATTTCAAACCCTTAATATACTTTCTGATCTTTTATGCAACGTCAACATGTCTTTTTGTAAAAATGGCGTAGCTTTCAAGCAACAAGAATTGATCCAATACTTAGCATCTATTACTCTCTTTGCTATCCTATTATTCTTGCTGTGCAAAATCGTTAATGGTAAATTTCCTCGAGTAGGTAAGAATCCTTGGATTCACGGGCTGGCAACGGCAAGGAACGATTTTATGAGAAACGGGAAAACTCTGACAGAAGAGGAGTACAAAAAGGTAAAGCGATCGAGAACTTCAATTACCTCACCGGTGCTCATATAGACTCCAGTACCGGGACTCGATGTTTGTTGTCCAAACTGCAGACATGTAACGTCCAATTCTGTCAAATTCATTTCTTGATGAATTCCATACACTTCCAGAAAATCAATTGAGTAGCAGAGCGGCTCAATGTGACAGGCATTTGGGATACTATACCACATTGGATGTGGTAAATCAGAGCAGTTTACATTCTGATGTCTGCCGGGGGCCATTATCTAAACACTTAGGTGAATTTATAACCCCCCCCCCCACAGACTTTTAACGTAGATTATACTTTTCAGGAATTGATGATATTTTAGCTTCTTTAGCCTTGGCTCTATATGAGGAAACACATTTTGCACTCTCTGATATCTCACTAGATAAGTGCACTTCTAACTCTGCAGGTCAGCTCCTAAGTATCTGGTCGAATTTTGAGCTATATCTGATTCCTATCTTTCTTCTGAATTTGAATACTTTGCAGCCTACCCACTGATGATGAACACTGCCAACCGTGTCATGGCTCGAGCACTAGTTGGATATCCAATGTGCAGGAACGAAACCTGGCTATCAACTGCGATGGGTTACACAGTTAATGCCTTTACTATCTCAAAGACTCTCCGCAACCACTACAATTTCCTGAGACCAATCATTTTCATATTTCTCACTGCGAGGCGAGAAATCTATCGACAATTGGCTAAAGCTAATCGACTTCTTGTCCCTCTTTTGAAAGAGCGAGCGACTACAGGTGGTAGAGTTGATATCTTGCAGTGGCTTTTGGACGGTGCAGTTGGTAAATATAAAGATGATTCTACAAGGCTTGCTCATGAAACACTGTTCATAGGACTTGCAGCAATCAATGCAAGTAATATGGCCGTCGTTAACGCCATCTATGATCTCTGTGCTATGCCAGTGTTTATTCCGCCACTTAGAGAAGAGATAGAAGCATGCACTAGAAACGTAATAGGTTGCAATCTCTCCACAATAAGTAATATGAAGATGTTGGACAGTTTTCTGAAAGAATCACAACGTATCAATCACCCTGGAATATGTTTGTGCCATCCTGTCCTTCAAAATATTTGTGTCATTATCACTGATAACCTTTATTCTCCTTCAACCGTAAAGTTCTCAAGTCGTTTACATTGTCTAACGGCAGCGTAATTTCCAAAGGAACATTCATTGCAATGCCGACATACTTTATTGCTCGGGATGCGGAGTGCTATTCTTCTCCCGATGACTTCCAACCATGGCGCTTCTATGAAAAAAGAAAACTAATAGAAAGGCCAATAACCAGTATCAATTTTGTAGCACTGGTCCAGAAAATCTAGCTTTTGGATACGGGAAATCAGCTTATCAGCTTGCCCAGGACGTTTCTTTTCTGCGTTACAGATAAAGATTATTTTGGCGGATCTTCTCACAAGGTATAATTTTAAATTTCCTGAAGGACGATCTAAACGACCGGAGAGTGAATTTGCGGATGAGAGAATTACCCCAAGTAAAACTCAGTCAGTTGGATTTCGACTGAGAACGGAGGGTAAGTGAGAATATGTGAGGGGGTAGGAGGTGTAAAAGTTGATTGGCTTGACATGTCCCTTGAGTAAACCAGGTTGTAATGAAATTCCCTCAATATTTAAGTAAAATTTCAGTTTCGAATTGGGCAGGTCTTATGGTACCGCCATGTGATGAATGCAATATAGTAAAAGTCAGGAATGAGCTTCGCGTCTGATGTGCTGATCCGTCGACATTACCTCATACTTGTGTGCATGGTGGTACTTGTAATCTTTTTGGGTACTCTAAATGCTTAGGGGTTTGAATCCTTGTTAAGAAGTATTCCTTGACCACCAGAACGCGTACGTGGTGCCGGAGGACACCAATAAACAATATAAGTAACTATCTGGACCTTTTTCCTATTTATTAGTGACCACAAACTTGAACCTTGATGTCTAACAATCCAACAAACAAAAAGTTGCATAATGCGGGGGTACAATCCCTCCACTATAACTTGGTTGGTCGAAATTCACTCATACCCCAAGCCTGAGCTCTTTTTGCTCTCTCCACTTACACTCAATGATTCTATAAACTCCCGTTATTTCTCTCTGGAAACTCCGCAGAAGATGTAGAGTTTCAAGGAATCAAATGAAATGAATTCCTCAACTCTGGTAGATCAATTTTTAAGCACAAATAGTCACCTCATAGGTTTCTTTAATCTTTTCGGGCTGTATTATAAACATATGATCGTGATATTGATGTCAGCAGTGGTATTTCCTTTTCTGCCGTGGACCATAAGACGGACAGGAAATGCTTTGGATGATGCCTCGATTCTTGGCTCAAAACACACGCTGCTTTCCAGATATCAATTCCTCGTCAATGCCGAAGAATGCTACAACACTGTATGCACGTTCTGGTTCGGAAAACTGGACAAATAGTCTTCTAGTTTAAATTTTCAGTGTTCCAAGTGAGTTGCCAAAATATACTTGTCATCTAAAACAAATATGTCGACGAGCTTCGAAATGTTCCCGAGTTCAAGCTTAGCTCCATTCAAGCGAATATCGATGTAAGATTAATGTATGAAGTCTGACTTGCATACTATTCTCTAACATGTATGCCCTACTAGAACTTCGAAGGACTCTACTCCATTACTAGCATTTTGCTAGAAGGACATTTGCATACACACACGATACAAAGGCGGCTTACTCCTAAACTGGGGATATTGGTACCGTTCACTGCTTAAGAGTGGGCAAATGCTTTCAAAAAGGAGTTACATGCAGGAAATAGTAAATCTAAACTCACTAATATCACATTAACAAAATCTGGGTAACTATGCCAACTTTAACATGTTAGAAGTGTTCGCCGATTTCAAAGCTTTTCATTTAGTTTTGCGACTAGTTTCTCATATTGCTGCTCGCCATTTCATAGGCCAACCGTTATGTGAAATCGAGGACTGGATATCTACAGCCCTAAAATAAACAGAAGACCCCTTTAGAGCATTATCGTACTGCGTATGTTCCCAAATTGGCTCAAGCCTATCATCAATTTCTTCCTGCCATATAGCTGGAAAGCTTCCAGCGCTTTGCGACATGCACAATTTTTGGATTCTAAAGAAATAACCCTCTCTATAAAGAAAAGGTGCCCATATACAAGGTAAGCTGTTTATATTTAATAAGAAGCGGGATCTAATTAAAAGCGGGATCTAATTAAAATCTTACTCCGGGCAAGAAATATCTGGAAACTGTGCATTAATGTCTATCTAATTTGATTTTAGGATCAAGCAAGAAGATCTGGTCATATAGCTCTATGGAGAAGCAGTAGCAGTAGCTTTATTTATTTACGTACATTTCCCGTGCTGTGACCTGCTCAAACCTAAACTGTGTACCGAAAAAACGATGCGTTATCTCCCTTTTCTCTTTCCAAGTCTTTCTGCTCATCAGTGTATGCCTCCGGTACTCTGTTGTTCTCAATAGCCCACTGATCGCGACGCCGATTTTCTTTCCGTAGATACATAGTCATGAAAGCTGACAACAAGAAAGACATTGATATCATACCTATTAAGGCAGAATGTCCAGAAATGAATCTTTTTATATGTTAGCACAATGAATTCGTGTCGGCTAATCATGAAGGGACCGAAAAGAAATATTTGTTTACCTTGGAGAACTCTTACGCAGGTAGATGAACGCCGAAATTGTTCCACCTAGATTCCCTGCACCAACATGCATTGCAATTCCCACGCCACGCTTTAGGCTTCCACCAATATTGTTACTGTTCCACGCAACACCGATAGGTACCAGTGGAAAAATTCCTGCTGTAGCAAGAAAGGTGCCAGTGTATTGGACAGCAGGAGTTCCAGATGAAACTAACATAGCCCAGCCAACAATGGCAAGAAGACTGAAGCCAAGCATGAACGGCCCACGGATCTTCATTTTATCTGCCATATAACCCGCAGTGATGGTAATGATACATGCACTCACGTAAGGTGGTACTGTCATTAATTGAGACTTTTCGTTTGAGTAGCCCATGTTGCGTACAATAGTTGGTAAGAATAAGGAGATAGAGTATAACGGCGTGTATATGCCAATAGTAATCAGCATATGGACGTAGATTTTCCAGTCTTGAAATGCATCCCATACAAATCTCATAGAAAACTCATCGGAAAGACCATTTCGATCTTCTTGAAGTCTTCGTTCTACCTCATGACTTTCAGCGGAGGTAAGGAATTTTGCCCTAGAATATATGTCAGTCTGAACCGAATCATACTACATTTATCAAGGGGTTGTCTAACTTTGCTGGAGTATCAACAAGAACCCAATAAGCAGCGCCCGCCACTACAAGGGTAAGAATTCCTTCGAGAAGAAATATCCATGACCAGCCAGAACGTCCACCAACTCCTGCCATTCGTCCGATTGCGGCAGCAAACAATCCACCAAATGCGCCAGCCGCAGTAGCTGCGGAGAAGAATAATGCCAATCTTAGCCCGCACTCATGGCGTCGATACCAGGTAGTTATGTAGTAGCTCACGCCCGGGAAAAGTCCACCTTCTGCAAGACCGAGAAAGGTTCTGGCAACAACGAGCCCAGAAAAGTTCGTGACAAATCCCATAGCAATCACGATGACAGACCAAATCACCATAATTGCAGTGAGCCACATTTTGGCCCCATAGCGCTTTATCATCATGTTGCTCGGGATCTCGGCTATGACATATGTTGGAAAGAAGACGGCTAAAGCGATGTTATAGTCAAGGCCGGCCATCCCTAGGTCATCCTCAAGACCAAAGAGACGAGCATTACCAATATTAGTTCGATCTAAAAAGCTTAATCTAACAGGAGAAGTCAGCTTTGGAACAAAGGCTTGTTCTAATTTACTTACAAATATAGTAGAGCTAGAAAGGGAACCAGCCGGAGATCCATCTTTCGCAACAACCTTTTCGTTGCCTTTGTGTCAAAATGAAGAACATCGAATTCAGTGCTTGATGATGTTGTCAAGCGCTCTTCACGCTCAACTGCGAGAGGCTTCGAATTTGCAAAAGTCGAATGACTAACATTTTTGACTTCGTCCGCCATTTCAGTAGTAGTTTCCGAACCAGAGCGGTCTCGAAGACCTTTTTATTGGAATTAAGGATATATGCAATGTAAATGATTCTGAGGCTAACAAAGTACTGTCACAAGAGCAGAAGTGGTTAAATCATAGACATATCGCGGAATGAAGATGATTTATATTCTCTCCGAACCTAGGTCAAGCATTGACCTGTCTAAGAACTAGTGTTATATTTTAGCGGCTAGAAATTTGAACCTAAAAGATCTAGCCCGGGCCGTCCAGCACCGTGCCAAGGAGCTTCAATGTTTGGAGATGCGGGGTGTATATTCTAGCTACCGTCACTACGGACCGTGGAGTCCCCATAACCCGGGGTATACAAATTTCCCCAGAGGCAGCATCTGTATTACGTTATCCCGCAAATAAGATTGCAAACTAAGTCAGTCATTACTGATGACATACTTATAATGAGTAACCTATGAGCCGCCAAGTGCCGTGCGATCACGTTAATACAACATACAAATGTGTAAATCTAGCTCACTCTCCCGACGATGAGCCATTATAGTAGCAGCTACTTCCTTCTACTGTTGCTAAATCATTCGTGAGAAGTTTATCTTGTAGATGAGTAGCTGAGTTACCCAAAATTCAAACACTTGGAAGGAGCTTGTATTTCAAGCATGGCGAGTTTTGACAAATTGGTATCGTGATGGAACAATGAATTACGCTACAAAAGAGATGTCAATTCTAGATCAATGGAAGTGGCGTAAATTCACGTTGCTGTATACCCTGTAAGATTTACTCAAGTCTAATTCTATGCAAATATGACAGATTAATTACAGAAAACACCTTCCCAGCCACCGGACGTGTGTCGGCAAGTTCTTCGACGACTTTGGTAAGTCTAAATGCGCGTTCCTTCGTAAACTGAATCACAGACTCGCCTTTTGACATCAGATTTGTGATATTGCCAATGACTATAGGGGAAATCAGGGTAACAACAAATGGTTGAAGTACTTTAATCAGCCCCAAAGAGTGTAGCTTTAGCATGATGTTTGCAACTTCTGTGGAAGCTTCCTGAACTCGGCACCATGAAATGCCTTGTTCATTTGCTTTTGTAGAAACTGGATATTCATGCAGTGCTATTACAGCGGCTAAATATATCAATCGTAAAGTAGCTCGTTGAGAAATCGTCCAGAGAGACGTATTTTTACTAACCATTGACTTCGAATGGAACTCGAACAAGTTTGACCTGGGCCACTGAGAAAACCCAGAATCGCAGTCTTCGACAAAGTCGATGGCCCCCTCTTCTATAGGCATTGGCTCTTTAACAATCTCGATTGTGTTGTAGCTCTGCGTGTTATTTCCTCTGATTTCGGAGAGTATTGAGTATCGGGTTGTCACAACGTAACCGATATAATCGCAGAGCTCCGCATTGGCGACGCACAATTTTGCAAGATTAGGCTGTATGTTCATGTCCAATTCAGGTAGACTGATGGTGCTCGCACAGCAGGAAAATGTCTCATGATTGAAATCTGCCAAATCAAGCATTGGGATATCGTAATTCTCCTTAGTTATTCGTACATTGGCTTTATTCTCAAGTGCGGTAATTTGGTCTTTCATGAGACATGAACACCATATTCGTTTAAGAAGGGATTTCCTCGTAGATGAAACATGTCTGTTTTCGGAATCTTTATGTAGCCCAGCTTTGTAGGCAAACCCGATGGCCATATCTAGCCAATGCCTTCCACCCTTGGTACATATTGTAGTTGGCGCATATGTCATATATAAAAGAAACTGAACGATAACAACATGATCAATTTCATAACCAACATCGTAAAGACACTGGAACATGTTAACACTTTTAAATGAGACAGGATGTGTAGATTAGATACCTTGGCTCGCTGATAGAATATAGTTTGTGCTTCAATACGGCTTGCAAAACCAGTCGAGCGAAGAGCATCTTCGTCAACAAAAGTTGAAGATGCCATCAATAGAGCTTGAAGAAGCATAAGATTTATTCTCCCAGTGGTAGTATCCGCTGTAAAAATGTTTACTATGTCAGGGTAGATATCCACGGCGGGCGTGAAAGGAAAGACGTTTTCAACAAAACTCTTTAGCAGCTTTCTTCTTAATGTAATTTCCGGAACTTCAAAAGCACCCTTTTTGAGAAGATATTCAATATCATCTTTATCTAGATGCTGGGGTATATAGCTCAGAGTAGATGAATAACATTCATTGGTTTTGGGACGTAGGAAACTCGCTTCGTTTTTGTTGGGTACGCTATTCACATTGTAAAGATCCGATAATAAATCCTCAGCGGTCTGACTCCATTCTTCCGGCATTTGAGAAGGGGTATCTCCTAAGCAATCTTTGCTGCTTGGTTTGAACTCGATGGGGGGTTCTAGGCTATAAATTAGTCACGATGAGATGATGCTATCCTGTAAACGTACGGACTCTATAAGTTCCTAGGCCTAGCGGTGAGTTTTCATCATATTCGTACCCACGAGCCATTACTAATTGTGGACTTGCCATATCAGTACAGGACGAGCGTGGAGTTGAAATCAAAGATCGAGAGTCGAAGTCAGACATGTTCAACAAGTGATCAACATCAGCGTCTCTAAGGCTACGTGAGAAAAGTTCTTCACTGTTGCTGCGTCTTTGCCTGTCAATAATATTCGCATCAGTTGAGAACTCTATTTAGGCAACATGCCTATGTCAATATGATGAGAACTTACACGATCCTCTTTTCGGGTAGCATCACACAATCCTTAGCATAAAACCTGCAATTCATACAGGGAGCTCCAGATTCTATAACGTCACACCTAACTCTGCGTATCCGACATCTTTGACAAGCTCTGTCGGCTTTCTTGCTAATGACATAGTGTTAGATAGAATTCTGTACTTCGGTATGCTAGACATGATATTATAATACTTACGCGACCAGTTTTTGAGCTACCATCTCACAATCGATGCCATAAAACCTGCAATTCACACAAGGCACACCGCAAATCATAACGTCACATCTGACTCGACGTATTCTACATCTTTGACAAGCTCTTTGAGCTCGCTTTCTAGGAGCCTTGCCTTTGACTTCAGCAGCTGCCAAATCTTTCCCCAAGAACTTGCGTGAGGACAGGAGCAGAGAGTCGTTTCCAGAACTGTGGCGAATGTTATTGAGACTCATGATGGTGAACAGCTGATTGATGAAAGGGTTGAGCTAGGAACAGGTTGAAAACAGCTGACATGAATTCACGAGCCATAATTGAAAGATATACGACGAAACTGCATTATTGACAACCCGCCGACTCCCCCAAGCACAGTATAGGTTCTCCATGGCCCGGACCACCACGAGTTACGGACCGTGTTGTGGAGACGCCAGCCGTGTTGCCGTGCGTTAGTCAAGTAAATAAATTCCTTTCACCATATCCGTCACAGCTTTCCGTTTCGGATTCTTTGCCGAGGCCATCTGAGAGCTTATTCCAACTTCATAGCCGAATGCGGGGGACTGCCGAATACCCGACAACATAAGCGGCCGTTTTGGGTTGAACTGGATTATGCTGGACGAGAGACCTTTTGCATCAGATCAATGCAGGTCAATGTTGCTTCAGGTCCTACCCAATCAGACTCGCTCAAAATTATGCCTTACGATATATGATCTTATGAGTCTGGAGTCCGGAGAAAGGAGAAATGAAGGCAAATAAGTAGTGACCAGAATCAATAACCACGCTAAGAAGTGGGCGACAAACCTTGCCCCTGGCCCTAAGTGGGCACAATTCCTTCCATGCTGCAGAGCAACAGACCACCACGACCTCGACAACATCAAATTGACCACTGCAAGGCGACTCCCATAACCCCGGGTCTCGGTAGCACCTCTGGGCCTCTAAAACCTATTCTAAGATTTCATTGCCTGTTTGTGGACTGCGTGACTCCGTCCGATTGTCTCCTGCTTACACTCTTTCGCTCTGTCTGGTCACAATGTCGCTAGACCGACAGACCTCCCCCGAGTTCCGGGGCATTAAGCGCATCCAACAGGCATGCTTAAATTGTCGGTATGCTTCTGCTCTCTATTTCTCTCTCTCATGTCTGCAATTGTTCCTCGATCCTGCTTTCGCTCGCTAATCATGGGGTATGGCACAGGCGGAAGAAGGCAAAGTGCTCCGGCGAACGGCCAATCTGTGGATACTGCAAACGCTTAGGACAGGAATGCGAATATTGGGCGAAGCCGAGAACGACATCTACAGCCAACGATCAACAAGAACAAACCGATGCTTCACAGAGTGATCATTCTGTGTCATACAACGATGTAAGTATGCTCACTTGATTAAGGAAAATCAACATGATAAGGACTAAGCAATTGAATTATAGGAGGCATTATCAAACAGAGTCGCTGCGATTGAGTGTAAATTAGATCAACTCATGAACACTTTAAACGGGTATTTCTTAACACAGTGCTATGCATCTCTATGCCATATAAGGTTAACTGGGACGTAGATATCTGCCAACGATCGTCAATCAAGGAAACGTGCCATCTCTCGCAACACCCGCCTCACTACCTTCGTTATCTTCATTACAATCGCACTCTGTTCCTGGAAATGGGTTTTCTTTAACGGGTGTATCATCTAGAAAAGAGTATGAAGACATGTCCTGTAGTTTAATTGTACCAGTCTGCCAGACCTAACGTATAACGCAGGAACTTTACTGAGCTACCTCCTATGGCCGTTATCTTGTCCTTGGTCGATGTTTACTTTTCCCGGGTTCACAATCAGCCATATTCCTTTTTCCACGAACAAAACTTTCGGAGGAGGTTGAGTGAAAACGCCTTGCCTAATTACTTAGTATTCGCGATCCTAGCTTCTGCACTGCGCTTTTCTGATGATCCTTTTTTCGATGGAGCCGTACATGAGGCAGCTACTTTCTATGCGCGCCAGTCGTGGAAACACATTGTCATGGAGTGGTTCGCAACCGAGAGTGATCCAGATCTTTTTATTTGTCAAGCTATAACACTCCTCTCAATCATTGACTTCACCGGTAAAAAGCCTGCACCTCAATCATGTTGTAATAAACTAACTTATATATGTTACAATTAGCCGGGAGACGGCACCCGGCGTGGCTAAAAATTGGGCTTTCGATTCGTATTGCACAGGATCTTCGACTGATGATGGAACCTGATACATCCTTGAGTTACCCTGACCAGGAAGAGCGCCGGCGGGTTTTCTGGTCTATTTACGTCCTTGACAGACTCTGCTCGTGCGGGAGAGCTAGACCTGCGTCAATCATCGATGATCACTGTCGTGTTCAGCTTCCCTGTAGCGAGGCTAGTTTTAGAAACGGAGAGTGCGAGAAGACTCAAACCCTCGAGCGCACATTTGCACCTGGCAAAAAAGTAGCTGTTAAGCTTGGCCACCTTGCGCTGGTTGTCCTGACTGCATCCATTATTGGAAAGTGTGCGCAACATGGTATCCATGACCATAGCCAGGAGGCCAGTCGATTGCCTCCTTGGGACTCCAAGTCTGAGTTTGCGAGCATCTATTCCGTTCTACTTCAACTAGAAACGCAATTTGAAATGGGTAGTAGAATTGCGAATATCCTTGCCACTAACTTTCTTGTCGATGGTGTTATCGATACCCATATGGCTGGCCCATATGTTTTCTCTCACACATTATTCCACATGTGTCAATGTCTCTTACACCATCCCTACTTGCTGTATAATCAGTCCAGAGCCTTGGGTGTTAAGACTCCAGCAAGCTTTCTAAACAGAGCATTGCAGACTTGTCGTGAGCATGCGAATGCGTTATCAACGTTAATCCAAGATACAAACAATGCAGGCTACCTGGTCCAATTCTCCTTCATGGGTTATTGCGTTACTGTCATCGCTAGCATTCATATGTTGTGTTTACAATCCGAAGATAACGGAATTCGACAGTCAGCAACATACAGTCTTCAATCGGATATAAATTTCTTAAATGAATTCTCAAGATACTGGCGAACCGGACAAACTATGGTATGTTAACACTACCCACAATCCTCCCTACTAGCCTTGACAATCATTAGTTAGCAACACTTCAGAAATATGCGAGCCAGATCTCGTTCTACAGCACTTTGATTACAACATCACCGCAGCTAGAAAATCTCAGCGCTAGTCAATTAGAAGATCTCTGGGCTGCTGTCGACTATAGCAGTATGTGCTACAAAACAGAAGCAGCAGAAGCATCACTTGGCTACTCCAATCCGACTATCCACGATTGGAACTTGCTACTAGGTTTAGATGTTGTGCAATTGTCGGGCGAAGATCATTTCAGCCGGTTGAACTACTTGGCAGCATCACATTCATTTGCTAACGAGCCCTTGCAACGTAATCATGTGGATTTTGGAGATATGTCGACAATGGATCCCTTTTTTAATAACGAATCAATGCAATCTAGGAGTTGATCAGCCCAGATTGTAGAAATGAGCTGATAAGGTGGAGTGGATTTAACTCGAGTACCAGGCTTTTTAAGGATGCATTGTGCTCATATTACGTAAAAGCTTCTTCAACAAATCAATAATGCTAAGTTAACCGATTACATACACTGTGTAATCGTTACCTACCATTTATCAAAGATGACTAAGTAGTCTCAGTTATAGCAAATAAAACGGCACCCTCTTCAACCGCCTCCCCCTCTGCAATCTTTGGTTTGAAAATCCCTTCCGCCGCCGCTAATATGTTCATTTCCATTTTCATACTTTCTACCACCACCAGAACATCCCCAATCTTCACTTTTTCGCCGTCTTTCTTTGCAATACTCAAGACCTTGCAAGGCATTGGTGCTCTCGGATTCCTGTCGGACGTGACATTCGGCCCACTCTCATCCTCTCGTAAAGATTCTCCATACGTCAGCAGTGAATATAGATTAAATTCGATGAATGATCCAAGAGCAGGAATATGAGCAAACATTTTCTGATATGCCCCATTGTCGGTGCTTGAAGAAGACGCATCGTTGACCGCAAAGACGGTATACCGTCGCGCATCAACTGATACAGAAAGCTCATGCAACTGCCAGATAGATGTCTCTGATTGCTTGTAGACGCTCGAGGTTTGGATTGCCAGTGACACCTGATGTGTTAGTGCATTGCTTTGGCCTCGCTTTTGCAATTGACGCACACGAGAGCTGATTTGATTGTAATTCCGTGCTAAGTGAATGCTAGGCTTTACATCTTCGCTTTGAGACCAAAGGTCATTCTTTTCTAGTTCTGCTTTTGAGAGTGGAAGTATGTCCACTTTACAAAACTCCTTTTTTACATCAGCTGGAGGCCAATTGATGACGAACACTTTGTCTGGTTGGGTGGCAATCGATACAATGTCCACCTGAGAATTTGCATGGTCAGCCTTTTGATTGCGGAAGCTAGGAGGAAGACTTCGAAAGGGCTGGCGGGTTTTGGTTGCCTTTAGAAATTGCGATTGCCGACGTAGCATAGAAGGCAGAAATGATAACATTCTTTGAACGGCGGCTAGATCTTCCACGTAGGGGTTTCTGATAAGAATAGGCAAGAGCTCTGGGATAAAACTTGTAGTATATTGTGGATCGTGGAAATCGGCATGACGGAGACAACTCTGTAGAAACGATTGATTAGTGCGGATCCCGATACACACTGTATGAGCCAACATTTTTATCATTTTTTCAATTGCTTGTGGGCGAGTAGGGGCCCAGACTACTATCTTTGCGATCAACGAGTCGAAGTAGATAGAGACCTGCGATCCAGTAGTAATTCCCGTCTCGAAGCGCACATTTTGAGTCTGTGATAACGGAAGAATCTCTGAAGCTGGTTTCCATTGTCGCACAATACCAAGATCAGGCATGAAGTCACGAGATGGATCTTCGGCGCACAATCGAACTTCAATGGAATGCCCGACTTGATGAGAATCTCCATTGACAAAGGATCGTAGATTTTCAAGACGACCACCGCTTGCAACAAATATCTGCAAGTTGACAATATCAACACCTGTGGTGTCTTCGGTAATGGGATGTTCAACCTGAATGCGTGTGTTGACTTCAAGGAAAAAGAACTCGGCCGTCTCGATATCGACGATGAATTCGACTGTTCCAGCACTTTCATAACTAAGAAGCGCACCAATTGCTTTTGCTGTATTACTCATTTTCTGACGAAGTTCTGGCTTCAGCCATGGTGATGGAGCTTCCTCAATGACTTTTTGGTGCCGACGTTGAATAGAGCATTCCCTGTCCATTAAGGAAACGACAGTGCCATGACTGTCACCAAGGATCTGAATCTCGATATGTTTGCTTTTCTGAATATATCTTTCGAGAATGCAGTCTGATGAACCAAACGATCGTTGCGCTTCAGATTGTGCTCTTTCGAGCTCTTCTCGAAGTTGGCCCCTCTCCCGCACGATCCTCATTCCCTTCCCACCTCCACCAGCGGAAGCCTTGATCAGAATTGGAAATCCGATACGGTCTGACTCTATCAATAAGCGATCAACACTCTGCTCGGTTCCATTATATCCTGGAATCAGTGGAACCTCTGGCGCATGCTTTAACAGATACTGTTTTGCCGAGCGCTTATCTCCTAACACAGCCATGCTACTTGGAGATGGGCCTAAGAACAGAAGACCAGCATCACGCACTTGACGTGAGAACTCTGCGTTCTCACTCAAGTATCCATATCCAGGATGAATGGCATCCACATCGTGCGCAAGTGCTGTTTGTATTATTAATTTAATATTCTGGTGAGGATTTCCTTCTGGCCCGTCTATTGCACCGAGATTTATAGCTTGATCTGCTTCTCTCACGTGTAAAGAATGCGAATCACTTCGATCTGTTAGTTCAGCGGATTAGAATGGTGGTAATTTGGAGTACTTACGGATCCGTGTACACTGCAATAGATATAATATCGAGCTTTTTACAGGTGGCAATAACTCTACATGCTATTTCTCCCCGATTTGCAATAAGCAACCTCTTAATCATGGGTCGTCCAGAGGCATCTTGTAGTTGGCTGAAAATTAGCTGGGGCAGCTTTTCGATTGTCATTGTAGGTTTTGAAGTAGTAAAGAAAGCAGAAAGTATTAAAATATTTTTCTGAGAATAGTGTTCGGATGAATATTGATTAATTGGAAAATGGGGACGTCATGTATGAATGCAGGAAATGAGCTTCCAAAAAAACTTAGTCTTAGGCAACAGACTCTGAACTGAGGTATCTTTATCTTTTTGCTATGGATCAGAGCCTCTTGTGGTCACATCTATAGCTTCGGCATAGTAGCGGGTATTTACTCTGTACCGGTCCGGCTGCGGTCCGTATGTTGGGATGGCTCGTGCGTTGTATTTCGCGGCCCCAAACATGACAATTTGTTGACGGGCCAGGTGTGCCGGTTTAAGGTTCAGGGCCGTTTTAGGAGCTCCAGATACTGAGCAGATCTTTTATTTTCCATACACCTCGCACTTTCATAATTTATGAAGTGATGTTTCGCCTATCACCTGAAACTCAGAAGTCCAATAACCATTTCCTTTTCAACTGCTGTGCAAGACGAAATATTGCCTACAATGGGTGACATCAGGATTGTCGAAGTCGGCCCTCGAGATGGATTGCAGAACATAGCTCAAGTCGTTCCTACCGAAGTTAAAGTTGAGTTGATCGAGCGACTAGCCGCCTGTGGCCTTTCAATTATTGAGGCTACATCTTTCGTCTCACCGAAATGGGTTCCCCAGCTGGCAGATGCTATGCAAGTACTACAACATATTCGTCCGCTCATGCACAAGGCTGCGATTCAGTTTCCCGTACTCGTCCCTAACGTCCAAGGACTAGATCTTGCACATAGAAGTAATGTCACTGAGATAGCTGTGTTCATTTCTGCAACGGAGGGATTTAGTAAGCGAAATATCAATTGTAGCATTGACGAGTCGTTGGAAAGAGTTCGAGTCATTGCGGACAAGGCCAAAGTGTTTAAAATTCGCATGCGAGGGTAACTATTCTTCTCCATATTCAAGACAGAGTACTAAATGACACAGCTATGTATCTTGCATCATCGCGGACCCATACGATGGGCCAACACAACCGAGCGAGGTCATCAAAGTCACACAAGCTCTCCTTGACCTTGGATGTTATGAAGTCAGCTTAGGCGATACCACAGGAGTTGGAACACCTACAGATGTGAGAAGGCTGTTATCAGAAGTCCTTAAGGTAGTTCCAGCCTCCAGACTAGCAGGACATTTTCACGATACATACGGCCAAGCAATTGCAAATGTCATTGTAAGCTATGAAATGGGAATTAGAACATTTGACAGCAGTATTGCAGGGCTTGGTGGATGTCCTTTCGCAAAAGGTGCAAAGGGCAACCTCGCCACGGAAGATCTGGTCTATACTATGCAGAAAATGGGCTATTGTAGAGACATCGACTTGGATAAACTCGTTTCCACAGGCACTTGGATATCTCAGAAACTACAAATCCAGAACGGAAGTCGAGCAGGTGCTGCTCTCGCATCGAAGTCAGTGGGCAGCAAATTACTTGATCTTCAACAACCTATAGCGCAAAAACCTGCGACATTGTTGCAGTCAACCAACGAGTACCGTATTTCTCGTAGGGGAGCCAATATTGAAATCTGCTTAACCAGGGCTAAGAATGGAAATGCGCTGACATGCTCAATGATAAAAGGACTGACTTCTCTATTTAAGGAACTCCATGCAGATACTAGTGTATTTCACATTGTACTGACCGCAGAGGGCAGGTATTTTTGCACAGGCATGGATTTAAAGGATGTGCGCACGCCTCAACAGCGATTTCTAGCTCTCAAGGACCTCTTTGAGGCCATCGACAACTGTCCACAAACAACTATTGCAGCTGTCAACGGACCTTGTTTCGGAGGAGGAGTTGGACTGGTATCTGTTTGTGACATACGAATTTTCACTTCGAATACAATTCTGAAACTCACTGAGGTTCAGCTGGGTCTTTGTCCTGCTACCATATCTAAATATGTTATTCGCGAGTGGGGCGTTAGCTTTGCTAGAGAGGCTATGCTTACGGCACGAGACATTACGGCCAATGAACTAGCTGGTATTCATTTCGTTCATTCAATCGTCGAAAATGAGAAAGCCTTGCCAGAAAGAGTTGAGAAAGTTCTAGATAATCTGCGCTTTGCCGCACCACGTGCTGCAACGTTGTGTAAGGATCTAATAAGGAGTGCTTGGATTGATGCTGGTCATGATAAACAGGCACAGGTGATCCAGGGAGCTTTCACTACTATGATGATTCCAGGCTCGGAATCAACCCATGCGCTGAGTCAATTTAAGAAGGGAAATAGAGGCATAGACTGGGAATTATTATCGCGAAAAGAGCGGTCAAATTTGTAACTTTTCGACAGTAAATTTACTATCATATACTCCAATTAATGGGCAGTAAACTATTATTTCGAGAACAAATGAAAGTGATGTCAATCAATCTGGTCTTCGGATGCTCACGAAGCCACGCTTGTAACCCGCACCCAACAAAAAAAAAGGAAAATCAAGATAGAGTAGGAAATCCCAAAAGTGACCGTAAATGTCGCCAAATAAGAGTCTCGAGTGACAGTCAAACAAGCACACAATACAGCCTCATTTGCTTGTGATTGAGTCAGAGTAAATAATATTGTCCCTACGGAAATATATATCGGCAATGGTCAAATCCCAGGGCTGAATCAGAACTGAGTATTGCAAACAACTATCACAACTGCAAATGATGTACTAATGAGTATCTAGCCTAGCGGGTTAAGGGAGCCCTAAGTTGTATTACCCACCTACCAGGAATGTCATAGACTCCCGACCCGGGCCGGCTCCAAGTATCTCAAAACCCGGACCGTCTCAAACTGCTCCAGACATGACTCCAAAAGTCGACTGACTCCGGGGTCTCCAGACCCGGCAGTCGCGGGAACTTCGTCATTGTGCGGGCTGAATACCGCAACCTAAGTTTCTTAAAGAATTTGGCGCAAAAAGATATAGCGTAGAGGCATCCTTTGCCGTCTTCATTTTGAATCTCTAATATCTCAAATTCCGTGCCCAATACGAATTGCCTTGAGAAGATGTCCAACTCTAATGGAATAAGCGCTGTAGTACCCTTTGCCGAGCCGCTCTGGTACACTCGCAATTCAAGCCCGTTTTATAATGATTCGCATAGGCGTCTCCGTGATGCTGTTCAAACATATGTTGCTGAGAAGATAACTCCGAATTGCGCAGAATGGGAAGCACAAGGATTCGTTCCTAAAGAGGTAAGTTAAACAGTGTCTTTCCTAAGAAATAAAGCCCATGTTCTAGATACTGAACTCACAATTAGGTGTTGCTAGAGCATTCCCAACGGGGCTACACAGCAGTGACAATAAACCCAGCAGCAATAGCGAATTACATTGGTGATGTAAAGCTACCAGGTGGTCTCTCACCACAGGAATGGGACGGATTTCATGATTTGATATGTATCGATGAAATTGCGCGTTGTGGATATCTGGGTATTATTTGGGCACTTGGCTGTGGCGACTCAATTGGATGCCCACCTGTTGTCAATTTTGGATCGAATGCACAAAAGCAAAAGTTTCTCCCATCGGTTATCAATGGAAAAAGTCGATTCTGCCTTGGTGTGACCGAACCTGATGGTAAGCATCTCTGAACCTTGAACATCTTCTGTAAATATAGATAATTTATGATACCGTCAATGCTAATATTCTACCAGCGGGCTCTGACGTGGCCAATATCTTGACAACTGCAGAAAGACAAGGAGATAAATACATCGTCAATGGCGCGAAGAAGTGGATTACGAACGGAATTTGGGCTGATTATTGTACGGCAGCCGTGCGAACTGGTGGACCAGGGAAAAAAGGTATTTCAGCTTTGGTCATACCTCTAGCTTCAAAGGGGGTGTCGAGACGGAAAATCGAAAACTCGGGGGTGGGTGCAAGCGGTGGGTATATTCCTAGACATGCATATTACCCATTTTCTGATTGAAGTGATAGGCTCCACATACTTGGAATTCGACGATGTGGAAGTGCCTGTTGCAAATTTGCTCGGACAGGAGAATGAAGGATTCAAAATCATAATGTCCAGTAAGTCATAACTTTCTAAAAGTTGAGTTCCTATTGATGATACTAATTAATCATCAAGACTTTAACCACGAAAGACTTTGGCTAGCTTGTACGAGCCTTCGACTTGCGCGAGTATGTATCACAGACGCCTATAATCACGCCCTTACGCGTACAACGTTTGGAAAACATCTTATAGAGCACCAGGCAATCCGAACTAAATTCTCTACACTCGCCACACGTATTTTGCCAGCACACGCTTATATGGAGTCACTCGTTGCCCTGTCTAGCGACCATGCCAAGGAAAAGAAACTGTCTATGACCGTCGATGATAGTACAGAGCCAAGGTACGGTGGCTTGATTGCTGTGCTAAAGATTGTGGCAGGAAGGACTCTGGAAGAGACAGTAAGAGAGACACAGCAAGTGATGGGAGGGCTGGGATATGCAAGGACAGGTAAAGGAGCAAGGATTGAGCAAATCAGCAGGGACGTGAGAGTCATGGTTGTAGGAGGCGGGAGTGAAGAAATTTTGAGTGAATTGGCATTGGCGCAAGAAACCAGAGATTTATTTGAAATTGAAAAAGAAAGAATCAGTCAAAGTAAATTATAGCTTTACAGGCTTTGACAGGCTTCTTTGGCAGGCCTCCGAAGATATAAGGACAAACCAAATATACAGTTATCTCAAAATTCATGGGTCTTCGTATATTACGCAAACAAGGAGATAAGAGTGACTGTGATAAAGAATGATTTATAATACGAGCTTTGGAAAGATTGATAAAATAAATTAATCTCTAAATAGAACACCATAAAGCCTGTATGTTAATAAAGTTTTAATAGACTTGGATAGTTCCAACATGCACAATTAATTGTCAGTTCACCTATGCATGGTTATTAGAATGAAGTCACTTTGAATTTGGGAGTCACTATGCTCATATAGCTTATATACTCATTACATTTTGGTGGGATCGTCTTGATTGTATTGACTATGTACGAAAAGGTGTTTTATGTACTCAAATGGGTCACTCGATCATTTGACTGAGTTACAGACTAGCGTGAATACACCATTTGAACACACCAACAGAAATTCAGCAAAAACATAAAATCTTTCAGCAACTCCACAGTACGAATTTTCCGATTGCGTGACTCATATCAAAGCTTCCCAATTGTTATTCTACATTCAAAATCTAAATTCGCGCTAGACCTCTAAACCCAGCATTGCCTATAACCGGATCAATCGTGACGACTTCCAAGCACATTCCCAAGACGTGCCTTGTATCCCTTGGATCAATGATTCCATCGTCCAGTAAATGTGCCGATGTTCGATAAGGATCCGAGTCTTTCTTGACTTGATCTTTAAAGGTTTGCACAGAGCTTTGCAAATCCTCTTCCACAACAGCCTTGTTTGCTCGCTCCGCCGATCCACGTGCAATCGTCTCCATCACACCACCCAACTGGTCAGGTCCCATAACAGAACAGCGACTGGTTGGCCACGAAAAGAGGAAACGTGGACCATATGCGCGACCACACATTGCATAGTTTCCAGCGCCATAAGATGAACCGCAGACGATACTAATATGTGGCACAGTGCTAGTGCTGACAGCACTAACTAGTTGGGCCCCCTTCTTTATTAAGCCAGCTCTTTCAGTTTTGAGGCCCACCATGAAACCCGTAACGTTGTGCAGAAACACTATGGGATATCGGCTGTAGCAAAAAGTTAGCAAGAATTTCTCTCTAATGTATTGTTTAATTAAGAATCTACCCTTGGTTGCAGAGTCGAATGAACTGTGTAGCCTTATCTGATTCTCTAGGATTTATGACAGGATTGTGATTTGCGATAATACCAGCAAGGTGCCCTGTTTTCGGAATCAATAGAAGATCAAATTTATAGCGAGAGGGAGGCTTGTACCATGAATATATGCCCATGCGGTAATCATCCCAGTACCATATCGAGGTTTAAACTGTTGGATTCTTGAGTCATCTACAATGCGCATCAATACTTCCATCATATTGAGTGGCTGCCTTATATCTGGAGATATGATTCCCAGCAAGTCGTTTACATCGTATCTTGGGTCATGGGATGCAATCGTCAAATCAGGACGAGAATGCTGGTGCTGTACGGCAGACGTTGTCAAGATCCATTCTCTAGCCTTGCGGATCGCATCTAATCTATCACAAAGTCAATGCTAGTCGAATAAATGAACACGGAAACTTTACTCATCAGAGGCTAATTGATCTGACAAGCCTGTCACAGTGGAATGCATTTCTGCTCCGCCAAGCTCTTCAGCCTCTGCAATCTCACCGGTTGCCATCTTCACTAGCGGTGGTCCTCCTAAGAATACTTGTGCTTGATCTTTCACAAAGATTGTGTAATCAGATAATGCAGGGTGGTAAGCTCCACCTGCGGTCGAAGAGCCAAAAACAACGGCACAACTCGGTTGGCCATTCCTAGAGCGAAGAGCAAGATCTCGGAATATTTGACCACCTTTGTGGAAGACTTTGAATTGCTGAGGAAGAAAAACACCGGCCTTTCCAATGCCACAAAGTTAGCTTGATCCACATAAGAAGATGTACAAGGAAGCATTCTATTTACAGATTGGACGAGAGCTATTAGTGGAAGATTGTTTTCAGACGCAATTGCAGTTATGCGATTTTGTTTCAGAACTACATATCGGTTAGAAGTTTCTTGAATTTTGAGAGAAAGAAAATCAATAGTTTACCGGTATACTCATTCCAAGCACCACCTTGTAGGGAAGGTATGTGTGCCAAAATCATACAGATAATTCCGCTATATAGGTATCAGCAGATGCCCATGATACATATTTCTTTGCTGGAATTTGCACTTATATATATTACGTACCTAACGACCCCAATTCCGGTAACTAAACTGGCAGAAGGCGATGATTCCTCTATCTTGTGACCTGCAAACCCACATACCTCTAAGAAAGGTGTCCCAGGATCACGTAGAAGCGCAACACGATCGCGTGCTACTATAATTCAATAAGTTGTTTAAGACACTTCAAGTTCATTTCTTACCGAGCAATTGTCGAGCAGTGTGTTTGGTTATAGCTGCCGCTGTCTTGCTTTCGGAGCATGCTTCGGTGGATGCAACATCAAAGGCGTGCAATATTGTTTTCCATTTCAATTCATTTTCATGAAACCCGGGAGTTTTTTGGTTAATCGAACTGGAAAGTTGCGGAAATGTTGAAGTTTGACGTGGGTGCACCTCTGGTAGAGACATTGCCGATATATTGAAAGCTATTTATTTTCCTAACAACTTCTTAGGGCAATTACTTGATGGAATTTTCAACAAGTAGCAGCTCAATCTCAAGAAAGAATCACAGGCATAGGCACTATGACTATTATTATTTTGTGGAGATGCGCGCTCGGTACGCAAGCTACCAATGTACGTATTAGCATTGCACGGCCCGCATCCGGGTCAATCGTAGGGTAGCGGACTACCGCGTAGCCGGGTGAACGTGATATACATGCACGGCTTCTTTTGCCGCCTCCCGCGATTGAATATGGCCCAGAGCGGGGGCTGAAGCCTAAATTGAACAAAAGGGATGGCTTACCGGGATGTTTTCACCGTCCTAAAGCTTGCTACAGCATCCGTTCTGAACCGGATTTTACGCAATCTAATAGGGAGTCGATCAAAATGAGAGTCGACTTCCATGGTGGACACGGGATTTGCAGCGGCTTCGGTCACAATACGCAACAGCCAGAATTGAATTGGTAAAAATCTTCTCGTTCTATATTGTTTTGTTGACCTCCCATATCTTGTGATAGACACAACGAATTTGTCGTTTCTCATCACGATCTTCAATGATAGCGCCACAAAGCAGATCTGGCCAACATGTCGATACCTAGTAAATTATCTTATCTTGCAGGCCCATCTACATCACCATTATGGAATGTTACACTTGGTGATCTACTCAGGGAGCAAGCAGAAGCTACCCCCTCAAAGCCCTGCGTCATATTCTCAGAAGTTGGCCAACGTTCGACATATAAGCAATTACATGAAAGATGTATAGCCGTTTCAAAAGGTCTCATTGCTTCTGGCATCACTCGAGGAGACAATATTGGGGTATTCGCTGGAAATTGTTCTGCTTTTGTAGAGCTGATGTTTGCTAGCTCGTACGTCGGCGCAGCGTTGGTCCTTTTGAATTGCTCGTACACAGCAGTAGAACTCAAGTCAGCAGTCAAACACTCTGGTAAGCGAATTTCGGAGTTTGAAAAATAAGTTATACGTTTTGTACTAATTCAAGAAACGTGTAGGCTGTAAGATGCTTTTCATCGCCGCAACTACTGGGAAACAGTCAAACAGCGTAGCCTTAAACATGCTTCAGGACGATGATACCATGCATAGCCTGCCTGAACTCAAGGAAGTTATACTTATCAAACCTGTCACCACATATAACTTTTTCAATTACGAAGATCTAGTCAACCGTGGTAATAATATATCTGATTATATGCAACAGTTACGGACCAAAGATGTAAACTCAGACGATGTTTGTAACCTTCAGTTCACAAGCGGAACAACTGGTAATCCCAAAGCTGCTATGCTCACTCACAGGTTTGTTACTATCCCTGGCGAGACAAATTGTTTTCCGATTGCTTATACAGGGTAGAAATATCATTAACAATGGCCGTTTCGTTGGTGATCGGATGAAATTGAATTCAAGCGATGTAGTTTGCTGCCCTCCACCACTATTTCACTGCTTTGGCTTGGTCCTAGGGCTTATTGCCGTAGTCACCCATGGAAGTAGTATTGTGTTCCCCAGTGAGACGTTCAATGCAGATGCAACAATAAGAGCAGTTGTCTCGGAGCGATGTACAGCATTACATGGCGTTCCTGCAATGTTTTCAGCTCAGTTAGAGCTCTTACGGCCTGACTATAATTTATCGAGATTGCGAACAGGAATAGCAGCTGGGGCGCCTATACCACGCAACATGATGATAGAGCTCCGGGAAAGAATGAATTTATATGAAATCACCAACACATACGGTAAGATTTATTTACATTTTTCTGATTCTCCGATGCAGAAACAGCAAATGACTTAAGTCTGTTTTATTTAGGGATGACGGAAACCTCTCCTGCAAGTTTTATGACCTTCGCCGATGATCCAATTGAAAAACGTCTCTCAACAGTCGGAAAAATCCTCCCTCATATGATGGCGAAGATCACCAATAAAGATGGCAACATAGTTCCTATTGGATCCCCAGGTGAACTTTGCGTCGCTGGCTTTGCGCTTCAAAAAGGATATTGGAGAAATGCAGAGAAGACGGCCGAGGTCATGAGGACAGATACTGATGGGGTAAGATGGATGTATACTGGTGACGAAGCCATCTTTGACGAGGATGGGTATTGTCGTATCACTGGCCGTCTCAAGGATATTATAATTCGGGGTGAGATTGACAATTTCTTATTTACCTGTGTGTTTTCATGCTGATTCTTCTTTTCAGGAGGCGAGAATATCTTCCCATTGGAGATAGAAGAAAGGCTCATGCAACATCCGTCCGTGCTCGAAGTAAGTGTGGTTGGTGTCAAAGATGAAAAGTATGGTGAAATTGTCTATGCATTCTTTCAGCAGCGGTCGAAAAAGAACAGGCCCTCACTGAAAGAGATCAGGGAGTTTGTACGTGAGACTCTAGGCTGGCACAAGGCCCCTGCGCATGTATTCTGGTTTGGAAAAGGAGAAGACTTTCCTAGGACAGGGAGTGGCAAAATCAAGAAGCATGTACTCAAGGAATATGGCGAGAACTTGACGCATGAAAGCAAGAACCACTTTTTACAATCCAAATTGTGATTTGGGATTAGCAGATTAATTGAAACCATTAATTCTTATATGTGATTTGCATAACAAAAGGTCTAAACTGTCGCTTAGAAAAGTCATTAAATGTTGAAAAGTAATCAATTTAACAATCTAAATAGGCAATGTATACTAATTTTCTTACTTCTGATATTTAAAATATCAGTAGATATCAAACTAAAAGCTTCTTAAGCTTTTGTTTCTTATTACATGAAACAAAATCCGTTAGCTGGGAAGTTCACAATTTATCAAAATATTGAAGTAATTGCCTATGTTGCGTGTTAATTAGATCATTGGAGAAAAATCAGCTAGTAGGTGACACAGCTTGCTAGTCGATCATTTTCATTATTTAAAGATACAGTAATAATCTATGTCTACTCCTGTTTCAAGAACCACTGTGGCGTGACTCTTATTACTGAAAGCCTCAATTCTTGCTGTCTCTCGAAAGGTTCAGCGTTGTATACAAGCGCTCGACTTTACTGAGATTCTAAAATGCTAATCGTCTTTCTCGCACCTAGTCTTCCTTATTAGTAAAGTCTGAGGTAGTCCTTGATAACTGACCAGACCTGCCACTTTGAAGAATAAGATGGTGGGCATTGATGAATGGTTAAGAGACATTATTAATGAGAGTTCGGGGGTCACCTTTGCTTTGGGATATGCATTATGGGTTCCTTGTTATTCCTCTAAGGCTGTTAAATCAGATTTTTCTTTCTTTTCAACCTGAAGACGTAGGAATGTGATTTCTTGAATACCTAAATACCCACAAGGCCCCAAGTCTGCTACAAGCTTTTTTTTAGGATGATTATCATGGGTTTCTTCCGATTGAAAGCTAAACTGCACTCGCTTAAACTATTTGTCTTCTAGATCCTGTTATTTTGGATGAGGATAATTCGAAGCTGAGGACATATGTTAATGCATCATGTTCTCCTATGGTCTAAACTTCCATATCCTCCAGTATTTGTATCGGCCGCTACGATATTATTAGCATCGTAACATGTGGAGTTTTGCCAGGCACAATTGGACTCTCTTCGTAATTCGCAAAAGCATTAGCAATGGGTTCTCTGAGTAATCCAACTAGCCCTTGTTACATTGATTGACGTGAGAGTCATCTAGCTAACCATATGTGGTCACTAAAGAAGGTGGCCAAAGTATAGCTAAATTTAAAGATATGAGACTTCTGGTAAGAATAGTAAGAAGAGCAAAAATTCCTTCGTAGCTTTAATTCATCCAGATGATGGATTGTTGTAGAAATTTTCTCTTCAAGAGAAATACTCCTTTGAAAGTCCAGTTATCAATTTCATTATCAATACCCCATCTTCCGGGTTGCTCTGATTCGTGATTGTGTTTAATAGTTAGAGAATGGCATACTGCTACGTCATAAAGCTACTAATATACATATTTATCTTCTCCACGATTCAATGTTAAACGACTTCACAGACCAGGAAACTTGTTACTTCAGCATATACGTCGCATGTTTCTTAAAAGATTATGTTTCGTAGAAGATTATACACCACCAATTTGAAAACATATTTTAAGAAAATCTTTAAGCTTAGCACTCCACTTTTTCAAAATAGGCTTCCTCCACTTTTGTTTCTACTCCCCCACCAATGGCTTATCTATCTCTCATTATCGGTCAAAGGTTCCTATAAGTTCAACAGCCCTTTTACGGCGGTCGAATGTCTTCAGCAGTGTCTTCATGGATTGACCTCATTCCAAACATCAATTAGAACAAGTAATTCAAGACGATTTCCAAAGTAAAGCAAATACCAAGTCTTAACACATTCACCTATCTAATAAATATCCACAGTGGCTTCTGATATTCCCTCTATAACCGCTCTTCTTCATGCCTATGGAGCAGCGCTTAAAAGCTGTAGCACGGATGAGGTTCTAAATCTCTATACCGACGATGGTGTCTTCATGGCACCAGGATTCCAAGCCAGCGTTGGAACGACAGCGCTGAAATCGGCATATAATAGAGTATTTTCGAATATCAAGCTTATGATTGACTTCGAAATCTTGGAGATTGTCATTATGTCTCCTGAATGGGCATTTGCCAGGACGACCGCGGCAGGGACGAAAGCTTTCTTAAAGGGAGGCCAGGAGGATCATTGGAACCAAGAGCTGTTTGTGGTGAGAAGAGTAGCTAGGACTTGGAAGATTGCAAGGTATTGCTTTTCAAGCATGAAACCGATGGTTTGAAAGATGGAATCGGCTTGGGTTACTATTACCTTGGAATCGTTTACATGAATATAATGGGATGGGTAGCGATAATGTGATCATCTCTACTTGTGCATACTACTTCGTAGGGTAATGCTGAAAATAACCATAAAATAAAGCTGTCTATTGTCATTTTCAAGTAACTATAGGAATTGTGTATACAGGTAGAGCAGTTATGGTCTTCAACTGAAATATCCGACTGATGAGATTATATGGTGAGGTCACGTGCTATTAATCATCGCTAATCCATATTGCATATTAGTGGACTTTACCAATTACGCTACATCTTAAAGGGAATCTTCGGCACATCATATCCCTGCTCCATGACAATCAATTGCTAACCTGTAACAGCTAGTGTGTCTTACCCTCTCTTGTTTCTAACATCAAAATTGTCACTGCTTCTCAAATTATGGATGTACCACTCAGAGATAATTTACAACTAAACTCACATTGACACTGAGTATCCCGGCAAATAGATTGTTAGCCCTAAAATAATGTCGCAGCCAAATCCGCGGATTCGAGCGTACATGCCAAAAACCAGAACTGGGTGTAAAACGTGCAAGTAAATGCCACAAACCTACACCTTCTGCTTAGTTGAATCATGAAGAATCAGGCTAATCAACTTGAAGGATACGTAGAGTGAAATGCGATGAGGGGAAACCCTTCTGTACGAGGTGTTTGAAGTGGGGAGCAGATTGTGAAGGCTACGATGTCCAAGCGCGACGAAGTAGCTCTGCGCGAACCGGTTTCCAGGAGATCATTCCTAAAACTGGTCGACAGCAAACTTTTATCTCTCATCCCGTAGAAAATCCTCCTTCCACGGTTGCCTTTCGGGATAATCGAGAATATTTATACTTCTTATATTTTCAAGAAGAAGCGGCGCCCAATATTTCTGATTTATTCGACAAAGACTTGTGGAGATATGTAATTCCTCAAGCTTCCTGGAAGGACCCAGCATTGAGTGGACTGACTGTATCGCTTGGAGCTTTATATAAAGCCAAGAGCTTGAATTCTGACAAACTTTCCAAAGAAGAGATAAACATACACCAGCAATATGCGTTTCAGCAGTTTGGTCGATCTCTGCGGCTTATCCAGGCGCGGATATCCACCAATAAATATGAAGACATAACACGAGTCGCCCTGATAGCTTCGCTCCTCATATACTGCTTTGAAAGTGTCCATGGAGAGCCTGAGCCAGCCCTTGGACATTTGGAGAGCGCCTTTCGTCTGATGCGGAAAGAGCTCACCTGTGCAAATCGCCGATATGAGCATTCAAAGAATGTATCACCTTCTCTCATTTTAGACGATGAGCTTGTGGCTGCTTTTTTCCGCCTTGATATTGTTGTATCGTCTAGAGATCAAATCTGTAAAGCCCGAAAATTCAGCAGCAGACTGGGCATAAACTACCTAGAGGACCTATGTCAGGTCCCCAGAAGATTTAGTTCTATTTCAGAAGCAAGAAATTACCTCGAGCATATCCAATTTGTCTCCGGGCCTAGTCTTTCTCACTTTTTGCTTAGCATGTCCAGTGCGCCACCTGCACCGATAACCATCAATGAAGGCTTCAGGAACATGTACCGGAGTACACTTACCCAACTGCGTCGATGGAATATAGCATTTAAAGAATATTATCCCGGCACAAGGGAACAGAGTGAAAACAAAAACTTTGCCGCCGCAGCTACACTTCGAGTGCGGGCACTTTCAACAGAACTTGCTACAAAACGAGTTTGTGCTAGGGAATTGAGTTCCTGTTACTTTTATAATCCTGAATGTCAAGAAATCGTAGATTTGAGCAGACTTCTAGCCAGTGAACCGAGTTTTCGAAAACCACTCGTGTGGGACTGTGGCATAATTCCTGGCCTTGCTACTGTTATTATTGTGTGTCTTGAGATGAATCTACGAAAAGAGGCTCTTCAGATCTTGAAACAAATTGCGCCAAGGCGAGAAGGGGCATGGGATTCATCTACTGCTGTGCAGTTTGGGGAAAGTTGTTGGCAGATGAATGGAGCGAGCTAGTGAGCTGTTTATTTTTATAGTCTTCTCTAGTTAATCTACTGAGTACTAGAAATATATCAAGTACCATATGCTGAGCTCTGATATCGTGTCCATTATCCGTCCGTAAGGAAAGGCGTTTTTTACCATTACTTTCAGTATATTACACAATCTAAACCAAAACTTCACGTTCATAAATGAATTATGATTTGTCTGCAAATTATTTGCGTAGTCATCTTGAAAAGAGCTGTTCTCCTGATTTAGATCTCTTACAGTTTCAATCATCCTTCTATTAAGTTAGTCTGTCGATTCAGATTGAGAAGAATAAAAGCCGTCTGCTTTCTATGCGCTAAGACCTTGGGGTACTTAAATTGCCGCTACCTGAGAATTAAGATAATGAAAAACGGCTAGGAATATCCAGAATTTAGTTTCCGCAATGCGATTCCTCTTGCATGTTTCTACTCAGCAATTCAACCTCGGGTAAAGTTTTCAACGATTTACGTCTCCCTGACACTCTGGGCTGGGATTGGAAAGCAGAAATCAGTAGATAAAAGTAGTTGCCTTGTCTTTATTTATTTTCCAGTTATTTACATCTTATGGGACATTTGGTAGAGAGCAAGGGCCCTAGTGAAAGCCAATTTATCAATTCTTTATCCAAGGATGTGTTTATAAAGAGCAGCAAAGATAGAATGAGAATCTGCCAACCGTAGCGTAAGCTATGCGCATGTGATAGTTTCCACCTAGGAACACATAGCTAAAACATTTAGAACCATAATAGCTCCACGTTCAGAAGAATGCTTTCACATTAGCGTCCCCCAATCCCAAATTTCCTAAGCTCCAATTGTTTTCTACTGTTGTCATTTGCGAAAAGTGATTGTAAGCTGTTGCATCAGCTGTTCCATGGGCCGAAGCTGACACTGCATCACCCAAGAGTACCGCGAATACTCTGTTGTTGCTGATATAGCTTTCTGTTTCGTCAAAAGCTAGCCAATTAGTCTCTTTCCTGAGAAATCCTTAGAATGATTACCCACTTAAAAGAATGAGAGTTCTTTTCAAAAAGTTTGGGTTGCTAAGTAACGGAGTGAGAAAAGATCTGGCCCATTTTCCAGCCACAGTGACAGAGGTGTCGTGTCCATCATTTGCTTCTAAAGTCAAAATCCACAAAGTAAATTAGGAGTAGAATAATGACTAACTCATATTTGGGGTAATAAACATCCACTGTGGAAGAACATTGTTTGCAAGGTCCTTTTCAAACATAGTAAAGTTTTTAAGCTTTGCAAGTCGGTGGATGTCAGAGGTCACTGAATCATAGCTCACGAGGGGACTATTGGTCAATCAGAGGTTGCGAAGAGTGATGTTAGGTGTCAAATATACTTATGCTTGCGAACGTAATCATTTGCTCCCGTTTTCTGATTGACGTAGTTACCTTGAAAACCACTGTATGGCGCGTGTTCTCCGTAAACTCCCCAACTAACCCCTTTAGCTTCCAAAAGATCAACTATCGTTTTCTTACTTGAGCTAATCCGTTTAAACCCATCTCCAGTAATTCCGTTTGTTGATCCTCCGACAGCAGCAACATAGTTTCCCTGCGATGGATGAGTTATCGCAAGGTAATTCGTAAGCAGTTTTCCTTGCTTCGCAAGCCAGGAAAAATTTGCTGTCGGAATTTTAAGTTTGCATTTTAAGTCAATGGGTGTGGTAAACTTACGGTCTCCAGCGGCGATCGAATAGTCGGTATTTTCGCACCAAATAGTCACAAAGCGGTCAAAAGTCTTGCCCGCAATATTACTCGTCGGACTCTCTGTTAATGCTGTTGTCCTGGCCTTCTCTACAGCTGAGGCCGCCGTAGATGTATATTGTATTTGAGAGACAACGGTGCTGGTTAAGGCAAACACTGTGAGTAGAGATCGCATATTTGAATTTGTTGCGAGGCAAGCTATATTTGTGTTCGGGTGGGTCCTGATGCGAAAAGTCTAGATTTACATAGTTGCAGACATAGTTTATATAAGAAAAGTCATGCTAGGCCCCTGTATGTCACGTTTACATGGGACAATATGAGAAGTGCTGCACATATATGGCCTTTCATAGCTGCATTAATGCTTTCCTTCCAATGGGATAGATAACTTTACACATTCTTGAGCACATGCTCCTACGATTCGCTGTTGTAACTTCAGCCGACTGAACTGCCGTACCGAATAGTGGCACCTTCCTAATCAGTGCTGCAGTAGCTGCAAATGTTTATCGCAAAAGTTCTCAAAATACTTGAACTTGAATTTAATTCAATGATAGCATTTGTAGTAAGCTTTAAGTCGTATTTGTCATAAACTGACAGTGTAGTAGTGTCGTAGTTCTTAATATTACCTGCCGAGAGTCAAGCATAAGTTGTAAGTAATCAAAGTCCTTTTGTGATTAGAAAAAATTGTTAACTTATTGATTTGAAACCCAGTTCTGACAGAATATTAGTTGGCAACACTAGTCCATAACTTCGCACGTTTTAGGTGTCGTTAATTGTTCTGTTGTTTGACTCGGTACGCAATAATTCAAGGCCTCTTCTCCAGTGGTTGTTGCCGGATTCAAGTAAAGTATCATTTGCGTTAGCGTAGACTCATTTAGACATTTTGATAACATTGAAGTGCCTAAATTGTTTTAGACTTGTTAGTGTAATTAACCTATTGAAACCGCTGCAGTTGAGCGTTAAGGAGTAAATCAGAGATCTGTATGCTCGCCAACCTCTTTTCGAATGAAATGTCAAGATTTTTTGGAAAATTGGGTCGGCACTAATGAGAAAGCGCATGTCTAAGTTCTCCGAAAGTTCAGGATAATATATGCCTTGGATATCTACGAGTGCTACATTATAAGTTTATCTACAAGATGTTATATAATTACTAATCTCTAGATTTGATGGTACAAAGATAACTCAGCCTCGGTAAAACTGACCCGTATCGCACGGAGTATGATGAGAAGTTGCCGGACTTCTCACCAAATACGCTCCCAGCAGCGTCTTCCGAAAGTCATGTGTGATAGTCTGATTTTCTCATTCTCCTCGATACCACCTTCTTCCCAATGGCGACACTCATCATCAACCTCCTTCTTTCCTGTGATTAGGTCTGCCTCGCTAGGTCGCACGAATTTGGTGCGCTTGACAACTTTCCAAAAGATAAACATGAAAGGGGCAAACATCAGGGCGAAATATGCTGTAACAAATCCCCTAGTATCGAAAGGAACAAAAGCATCATAGCCAACGAAGATGAGAGCCAATATTCCAAGCATCAAGGCAAAATAAGTGGTGTAAGGAGCCCAAGGGGCACGATAAGGTAGTGTTGCAGGATCCATACCTTGTGCTTGACGAGCATGATAAAATCCAAGGAAAGCAATGATCATCATAGTATAGGTCATGATGAGTGCTGTTGTAGTCAAGTCGACGAACCAGAAAAAGACCTCGACGGCAGAATCGGCTGACACCAGAAAGGTAATACATGAGATCAGTGATACAGCACATACTGCGTAGATTGGTACGCCTGACTTCGTGCATTTGAGAAAAATCTTTGGTGCCTGGCCATCTAGTATTTATTAGTGTGGAATATTTTATGAAGATGAAGAAGATATACCTTTTGCTAAGCTATAAAGTGTTCGAGATGATGAGTATAGGTAGGCGTTGCCACAAGACCACCCAGACAACAAAATCATAGCGTTAATCAAATCAGGAAGTCCAGAAATCCCGAGATTCTTAATGCCAACCACCCAAGGAGAAGCAGCTGCTCCTGGCTCGCTGTTCTTAATAGCTCCCAGAAGACCAGGATCGCGTGACGAACAAATGATTCCGACGCACAAGACACCTACGACGTAGAACCCAACCAAGCGATAAAATATTAATTTAGCAACTCGAGGAATTGTTCGCCGTGGATTTTGAATCTCCCCGGCAGCGAGAGCAATCATATCAGGACCGGCGATAGTGAAAGCCGCATAAATGACAACTTCCCACCAGCCAAGGAATCGCCCTGTTGCACCCTCAGCGTAGTATGGGTGCATTGCATTTCCGTTGCCCCAATTCGTGAACCCATACGCTTTCTTTTGTGGGTTTCCACCACACATAGTTACTAACGTAACTAGACATAGGCCGAAAAGCAGCAGAACTTTGGTGGAAGCCATAACGAACTCAGACTCGCCATACCATCTTTTTGGAATTAGTGCTCATTCTGTACATTTGGTTACAGTAGATAAAGGAAGAAGTGCTTACTTAACTGCCACAACGTTAAGGAGGAAACAAGCAACCATGACAATAGCGATCCAGGCAGCAGGATTAATATCGGCATTCCAATATTGCATCACTGTGGCCACTGCTGAGTATTCGGTGCACACCAACATCACGCCGGCGAAAAAGTATGTCCATCCCATAGCAAATCCCAAAGCAGGGTCCACGAAGCGAGATGCCAATTCGAAGATTGACCCTCGAATCGGCAAATACGCGCACAGTTCCGCAACACACAAATTAAGTGGCCAGATGAAAAGCAGACCCCAGAAAACATATCCGAGGAGTAAAGACAGTGGTCCAGCTTTGCTGAGGACGCCTCCTATTCCAACCTGTTCATCATTTCAGCTCAATTACACCACGAATAAGCCATAAACATACCCAGAGACCTGTTCCAATAGAACCTCCGATTGCCATGAGCTGGACATGACGAGGACTGAGTCCTCGTTTGGTTTCATATGGGCCAGGATAGCTGCGAACCTCGCCATCAGTGCTAGTTAGCACTGGACTGACCGCTCCAGTCTTTTCCGACATGCTCAAATACTAGTCTGAGCGTTTCTGGCGAAGTAATATGAGGTAACAAGTCACTCCTTCATTTTAACAATACAAGGACACACGCAGAGATATATAGTTTTGACATGAATAATGAATTGCCACTAATCCAAAGCTCCCGGCAGCTAGAATGACCTTTAAGCGAATCACAGGTCAATTGAGTGCGACGCCAGCGGCCGCGAGATAAACATTGACACGATGAGAGGTGAAATGCAACCAAAAATGGGGTTGGGCGCCCCTTGGCATCGGCGGTATTTTAAAAGCCATTTTACCCCTATCTGTTCTTTAATTGGAATGTAGTTTAGATCATTTGTTATAGATACAACACATAGCCGCACTATAACCTGAAACCAGCTTGATATGCGTAGCAAGTGCTCCTCCTTCAGGCTCTCCTTAAAGAGTACCTATATTCCATTATATTACTGCCACTGCCCCATCACGTTCCCTCACTGTCCACCGTCCCCGTCTCGTGGAAGCTACTGGTCACATGACTAGCTTTGAATCTTTTCGTTGGTAGACTTTCTCCGCAATAGGCAGAGATGCTTCAATCTTTTTTCCCTTTTTTTCTATTAAGTAAAATCCCTCGCATTTGTCCTATAGCTCAGTTTAGCTTTTATCTCTTTCTATGGAGTGTCTCATTTATTTCTCAACACTCATTACCATTAGTATATTGACTAAGAGGGGAATTGATAAATTTTTATAGTCTAAAAGAGAATAGCAAGGCTGTTATTGGAAACTTGCTAGCTACATTGTTGTTCTTGTCAAATTTACTTTTCGGAATACTACACTATCCATCATACAAATCACGTGTTTGTAGTTCTACATGACGATAACACGTGATGTATAGTACTCGATATTTCATTAGTTGGTGCTGCTCCTCAACTTGATAATATAGTCTTCTCTTATGTAGGCTCGACTAGAGAATCTAGACTTTGAGTATCAGTCGTCCTTTACGCTGGCTTTGCTATCGGATAAATTGGTATTCTTACGTAAAGTAAGCTTACATCTTTTCGGATTGTGGTCACAAACTGAATGAGGTAGTTTCTGATCATTGGGACCAGCGTAATCCTCCAGTTGTCATACGTATAAGCTCCAGTCTTTATTAGGCGGTTTGTTTGGCTGCTTCAACTCTTAAGTACCTAGAGCCTCGTCACACCACCTGACGCACATCTACTTCTGGCCAGTTTGACGAGATGTCTCTTATAAGGAATGCCAGGACATAGAATTCTTCTCCCATCGTGTAGCGAGGACCCATTGCTTACATTGATATACTCAGCAAGTATAGCCGACAGATCACAAACCATACCCATTTCCTCCCACTGTTGCCATATTGAAACTTAGAAATTCCAGGCAACAAGATGTCCCTCTTATCCTTTTTGGATGTAACGAGACCATGACGATAGTTACATCGAAGATACTTCCATCCTGCTTAATTAAAGATAGAAAATCGGTTGTATGAGATGGACTCACTCACCTCTCATGTGCTAGCTTTTTGCGGGATAGCAACCCTTAAGCCCAATTTAACCACTGCGATTTGTGAAGTCTTTTAAGTCAGGGAAGTGATAGGTATGTGATAACACCCCCCTCGTCAGCCAAGGCTGTACGATGCTTCTCCGCACGACCGCCGAGCCAATATTTTTACTTTTTAAGGAAGGTAACCTGTCGTGTGGTGCCAGAATATCAGTCGTGCCTTAGGTAAATCAAATTATAAAGCTACAATTCCCCCGTTCTCGTGGATCAACAGAGATCCTTCGCGGTCCCTTATCAGTTCATCTCGCGACTTTGTCTTCAAATAACCCCTAATTATACAATATGGCTGACCCTTCCCTCGATGTAGGGCCTGAGCTCGTAAAGGCCCAGGTGAAAGGCGTTGGTGTAGCAGACTTACCAAGCGAACATAAGCACGACCAGGGCGTAACTCCGGCCATCATAGACACCGATGACGATTCCATTTCACCCACAGAAGAAGAATTGGAAACGCTACGTCGTGTTCCAGGTCGAATTCCATGGATTTGCTTCACGATTGCTTTTGTCGAACTCTGTGAGCGATTTGCATATTACGGAACTACTGCCGTCCGTAAGTACCACAACCGCATCAGCTTGATTCTTGCAGACTGAGGGTGTTAGTTGTGAATTTTATCCAGCGTCCTTTACCTTTGGGATCTACCACAGGAAATGATCCTCGACCCGACGGCCGACCTGGCGCACTTGATAAGGGACAGCGTGCTTCAACTGGTCTGGTGACTTTCAATCGATTCTGGGCCTATTTCACACCGTTAATTGGCGGATGGTTGGCAGATTCCAAATGGGGACGTCTTAAAACTATACAAGTTGCCATCGCTCTAGCAATGATTGGCCATATCATCATTATTGTTTCGAGTATTCCTTCCGTCATCAGTAACTCAAATGGTGCCCTCGGTTGTCTTGCTCTTGGAATTGTCTTCTTCGGTGCTGGTGTCGGAGGATTCAAAGCAAACATTGCACCTATGATGGCTGAACAACTTCAGGCAGGAAAATTACACGTCAAGGTGCTTAAGGATGGCTCAAGAGTCATTGTAGATCCTGCTATGACCACACAGCGATCATTCATGTACTTCTATCTGTGTATCAATATCGGTTCGATCGTTGGCCAGATTAGTATGGTTTATGCCGAGCGCTATGTGGGATTCTGGTTGTCCTTTTTCTTGCCAACCATCATGTTCGGAGTATGCCCCATTGTTCTGCTTATATTCAGTAGCCGATACTACCACCGACCACCTACTGGTTCCGTCCTAGCGAAGTCATTATCCCTAATGAATTTCGCCCTCAAAGGCAAGGTTTCGGCTAACCCTGCTCGAACGTAGGTTGATAAGTATTCAAATCTTTGACTTGACTAATTCGTGTCAGATACCGAAATTTGAATGATGGTACATTCTGGGAAGATGTGAAACCATCACATGTCCAAAATAAACCAAATTTTATGACATTCGATGATGCGTGGGTAGATGAAGTTGCACGCGGAGTGAAAGCTTGCTCGGTATTCCTCTTCTACCCACTTTTCTGGCTTGCGTACAATCAAATCGACAGCAATCTCACCTCCCAAGCTGCCACAATGGAATTGCATGGGGCCCCCAATGACCTGATCAATAACCTCAATCCACTTGGTATTGTAATCATGATCCCTATACTTGATCAATTTGTTTATCCAATGCTGCGACGGGCCAAGATCCGCTTTACTCCATTGAAGCGCATGGCTGCTGGCTTTTTCATTGCTTGTGCGGCAATGATCTGGGCTACTGTTGTTCAATCTCAGATATACGCCAAGGGTAAATGTGGGAAGTATATGAATACATGCGATGTACCAGCTGCCCCACTTAATGTTTGGATTCAAGCTGGCTCGGTATGTTGATTATCTTGCTCTACTATTCGCTTTTAGCTAACGGTTGTGGCGTAGTATATTTTAGTTGGTCTTGCGGAGATCATGGCATCTATCACTGGTTTAGAGTATGCTTTTACAAAAGCTCCTGCCAACATGCGCAGTCTCGTTTTCGGTAAGTATTCTTCTGCTCATTTCATTTGGAATGAATCTTTAATTAAGCTCTTCAGGTTTTTACTATTTCACGAGTGCCATTTCTGCGGCAATCGGCCAAGCATTTGTCTCACTAAGTGACGATCCTTTGCTTGTCTGGAATTATGGTAGTGTTGCTATTATTGCTTTCGTCGGTGGTGTACTTTTCTGGCTTTGTTTCCGCTCGTGGGATAAGGAAGAGGAAGCTTTGAATATGCTACCAGAAAGTGCCTTTGTGGGTAACAACCCTGGGGCTGACGAGGAGAAGCAGACGCATGCCTAAATCATAGGCTTGTGCGAAAGTGAAGTAGGATGGTCAGATTGGGGTCATTTTAGAATGAACCCTTTCCGGCATCATTGAGTTCGGTTTCGATTCGATACCCTTCTTTTTTATTAACGACCGATACTTATTCGTCAGGCACCGGGCTGTACTGTATCCTCTCTTTTTGATTTACCTTAATTTTATCTGGATAACGAATCACTAGTTCTCCAGAAAACAATATTGATATGGAAACATCCTTGCAAATGAGCTTGAATCCCCACTATTATACAATTGTCGTATATTTCATATATCAAGAAACTCGCACAAACATCTAGCACGGCATAACCTTGTAGTCAAAGATGACAACAAGGAATAGCATTGGGATGGATGGTCAGATCTAGAGTTCACTGCTTACCTTCTGAGATGTGTGCCATGAAATGGTTGGTTGAATGTGCATCACTCCATTGCGACTCCTCACGGGTATACATATAGCACGGCTGATGCTAGACCCTCGGACTTCCAGCGGGAATTGTTGATGAGAACAAGAAGCAGCTTTATGTTACACCTCATGTTTTGTAGACCTGCTGCCGGTAGTGCTCTTGAGTCTCACACTTGCCACATCGCTTTCGCTGATTATACTACACCATAGTAAATCAAGATACTAACTATGATATCAACCGTTTAATTAGAATCTTTTCTCCCAAACTGTCACTCAATGCACCAACCACTACGACATATTAACATATCAAGAAGATTCATCTGTCGAATACCTCACGTGATCATATCCCACTTATGCTGCCTTTTTAGTCATGTTATGAGAATATACTTCGTCCTGTGTTAAGCACTTTGTCTGTGTGAAGCTCAAGTATACTCTCATACTCTCTGATGATAGTGCATTGTTGAAAAGGATAAAAAAGATTGATGAATACGCTACGTGAAATGTAACAGGCATAGATCCCTTGGAAGTCATGTCCGTAGATTCACACGAAAACTGGGCTGAGGTTGCTATTAACATGATTTATAATATCCGTTTTGATAGGCCGAAATTACCCTATTGAAGTATTTCTAATTCTATACCACATAAACTCCAGTCCTGAACCTAAGCAGAGGCTTTTTTCCATCCTCAGATTATAAACTCCTCAAAATCATGTAGACAAACGCTCATGCCTCCTCTGGCCAGACATTGTACCCGAAGGTATCCTTCATGTTAACAAAGCGGGACCATCTCCCTTCGGCAACCTGATTAATTGCGGCAAACTCCTCGTCGGTCAACTTGACAAGGTTCACATTGCTCTGGATGCGTCCCGGGTTGCTGCTCTTGGGTAGCACGGCGGTTCCTCTCTGTATACCCCAGGCAATCAACACCTGTGCCAGACTAACCCCTTTATCTTCTGCTACCTTAATGAGCGCCTTGTTCGTTGCGACCTTCTCGCCGGTACCTGGAACTTGATCCTGTGAGCCGAGCGGCGAGTAGGCGACTGGAATAATGTCGTGTGCCAGACAGAAGGCAATGAGCGAGTCTTGTGGAAGAAAAGGGTGGATCTCGATTTGATTCAAGGTAGGTGGGATCTTGGCGAATGATAATATTTGTGTGATCCCAGCCTCCGTGAAGTTGGAGACACCTATTGAGCGCGCAAGGCCTCGTGTGTATAGTGATTCCATAGCCCGCCATGTCGGCTCAGGGTTCTTTGTCAATTCGTGATTTATAACGTACTATTGCATAGATTAGTGGGGTTAATACGGATAGAGCGGAAGACACATACCTTTCCATCAGCACCAATTTTGATGGAATGATCGTCATTCTTTTCGGACGCAATCGGCCAGTGTACCAAGAAAGCATCAACATGGTCCATTTGTAGTGCTGCCAAAGACTTTTGCAAGCTCCATTCCACATCTTCTGGTGCGTGCAGGTGGTTCCAAACCTTCGTGCATATGAAGATATCGGATCGTGCAACTGAGGGATTGGCAGCCAAAAATTCTTTGACTCCGGTCCCTACCTCTCCTTCGTTATCGTAGCTACGATTCCTGTCATTAGTTTGTTGCTCTGTATTAGAGTGCAAGGGATGTGGGGGCCATACAATGCTGCACAGTCGAGATGTCTATATCCTGCATTCAAAGCGCAAACAACTGCTCGGTGCGTTTCTCCTTTGCTCCCTTGCGAGGCGAAGGTACCAAATCCCAGAGAGGGCATTTTTACGCCATTGCTAAGCGTGAGAATTGGACCAGTGACTGCTGGGGCAGCTTCTGAGGAATTGTTGTGTGGCATTTTCCGTGATTTAGATCTTTGTAATCGCTTTGGCTGAGCTTCAAGGTGCGGTGTCTCGAGTTAGAGATTGATTGTAATAGCTAAGTTGGCGAAGATAACTTTTTGTGCGTGTGTTTAGCTGGAGGTGTCTATGCCAAACAAACTACGTTTCTCACCGTCTATGTATAGCGGTATCTTGTGGATCCGCCATCTTTAGTTTTTTGACCGAGCTAAGCAAACCCTTCACGTGTATTTCTCGGTCCCTGGAGAGGTACGGTTTACAAGTCAACAAGCGGACGGTGTATGACGTCGTTCTGGGCCTTCTTATCTGTCTATTTCGTGTCGGTGGATCGCGGTCCCGAAAACAAAACAGGATGGTCTGTTTGATTCTTCACTCTAAGCTATTTAAAACTGACATATATGGAGTCCCAAGTGGCACATTAGTCAAGCACTATGCGGCCCGAGATGTATAGGGCTGAAGATCGCCACGCTGAGAAGCCATTATGCCGTCATGAATGGCAACGGGGCCCAAAGGAGCTTAGTGCAAAGTCTAATCGGACCCTGAATATTCATACCGTCTTCCACTTTTCTGTTGACCCCTCCAATTCTGCCCTCTGCAACACTTCGACTTCACGACTCCACGCCGTCGAGGACTGACGACCTTTGAAGCCTCCACGTTACGCAGCGACAGGCACAAGTTCGCCAGACCAAGAACAATCAAGACTGGCGAGCTGATGGACATGACAAGCTCCCTCGGGTGATGCACGATGCATTTTCGATCGGGCGTCTTTGTTTACTTAGTCGCGTAGCTACAGCTTGACTCGGTGCAACTTTTCCATTCGGCGCCATTGTTTGATTGATGGTTCCGCTTTTGATAGAGACTTCATACACCGTCATGTTTTACTGGAGACACTGGGAACTCATCTCACTCAACCGCTCGACACGTAACAATTCCAGTTTGTTGGTGGGTCGGAAGGGGAGTTGTCGGATGCTCCAGAGACCCTCCCAGTGCATGTATAATTTTTCTAGCTCCCCTTTCTCTTATCGAGCTGGAATATATAGACCCAGCTCCCATCGATTCTACCATTGTTCATTACCATCAACTGATTGACATATTGCCTTGTAATTTTCATCAGCTCACCTACCAACACTCTCAGCATAAAACCACATCCGATCTCTATCATCATGCCCGCATTCGAAGATACCGATTTTGCTACCTCTGTGAGACCCGGCTCCAAAGGTGGCCTCCGCAGAATGGCCAGCCACCAAGCCTCCCTCTCTGTCCCCTCTGAATACGAAGAGTCCCCAACGATCGAAATCCCAGCCACAAGATCCCAAGTCGCTGAGACTGATGGTCTCATGCACTCTTTGAGTGGTTCTCCAGCACTCGCAAACCGCAGAGGCTCCCGCAACAGTTTTGGAACTGCTCTTCCCATTCCTCGCTCAAAACGTCAATCTCGCCTCTCCTCCACCTACAATGCAGATGGCAAACCACTTAGACCTGGGATGCCAACCATCCAGCCTACCCGGGATATCCTGTCCTCTCAGGTGCAGGACATGTCTCTAGTCAAGACTACAGCTGCCAAGGATATGGCATTTGCATTCGACATCGATGGAGTTCTTGTGCACGGAGACCGTCTCATTCCAGAGGGCAAGCGGGTGCTCGAGATCCTCAATGGAGACAACCAGCTTGGAATCAAGATTCCCCACATTTTCCTCACCAACGGTTCAGGAAAGCCAGAGGCAGCTCGTTGTGCTCAGCTGTCCAAGATCCTACACTCCCCAATTTCGACCGAACAATTCATCCAATCCCACACCCCCATGTCCGCGCTTGCCGAGTATTACGAGACGGTACTTGTTGTTGGTGGTGAGAACTACCAATGCCGGGAGGTCGCAAAGCAATATGGTTTCCGCAACATCGTCGTTCCAAATGACATTGTTGCCGCAGATGCCACCATTTCACCACTCAAAGAATTTTTCACTCCCGAACAACGCGCTACATCTACCCCTAAGGACTTTTCTAAAGTGAAGATCGATGCTATCCTGGTCTTCTCAGATTCTCGCGACTACGCAACGGATTTGCAAATCATCATGGACTTGCTCCAATCTCAAGACGGTGTTTTGGGAACTCGCGCCAAGGACCCTATCGCAAACCGAATCCCAATCTACTTCTCTCAGGGAGATTTACTTTGCCCAACCGAGCACCCAACCCCTCGTATGTCACAAGGAACCTTCCGTATTGCATTGGAAGCAATCTACAAATCCATCACTGGCATCGAGCTCGAGCGTGTTGTTTACGGCAAGCCTGAGTTAGCTACATACAAATACGCGGACGAAATCATGTCAAGCTGGATGGAAACCATTCATAACGAAGACCGCCTACCAAAGAACATTTACATGATTGGTGACAATCCTGCAAGTGATATCGTGGGTGGTAACATGTACGGTTGGAAGACATGTTTGGTGCGCACTGGTGTTTACCAGGGAGAGGGCAATGACAAGGTCAACCCAGCCAACTTCGGTGTCTTCAACAACGTGCTCGAGGCTGTGCAGACTGCTCTGAGAACTGAGCTTGGAGAGGATTTCCAACTCTGCTGGAACGACGATGTGAACCCAATTACGGGTGGTGTATCAGCTTCTGCCGTCGAGTAGATGTTCGAACATATACGAATTTCTTTTTGGGGATAAATATTTGGGATAGGCGTGTTAGGATACCATTAGACATAGCATGAGCTAGAATTGCTCCAATGAAAGTTTTTTACTTAATATATTTTTGATTATTAGTCGCTAATTATTCTCATGACATTGTTTCATTTAGATTGATAATATTATTAAAGGATTTTTGATGCTAGCTAAATCTTTAGTCACTAATTATTCTCATGTCACTGATTATTATCATGACACTTTATTATTTAGAATGACAATATTGTTCAATGATTTCTAATGCTAGCTGAATCTAACTGCATATCGAATTGTAATGCCTAGATTCTCTATAATAATATCCTCTTCCTGTTCAATGCTGTTGGATGAATTGTTCTAGCCAATTTGATGACCAACCCTCTCACTCGTCCGATGGACTGCCCAGCTCTCTCCATGGCTCCCCGTAGCTTCGGATATCCCGTGATATAGTGTCTGCTCGCCCGAAGTCTTGCGAATTGCCTCCTCAGCCTCGGCACAGATTTTTAGGTCGGACCTAGCTAATTGATGGTTGTGGTTTTCCGATGAATCAAAGTCAACTGTGACGTGTTTCAATCTTCCTCGTCGTCAAGATCAATTTCAAATACCTCAACCACAGAGTAAGGCTCATTTTCTCCCACTGCACATCCACGTTGAATTTTGCTTTCCACGCCAAGCTCCTCGTCTAAGCTTTCGACTGTAGATGTAGATTCAGCGTCCGAATCCCAACCGTCGTCAGAGGGTTCTGGATCTTCTTCACTCTCCTCCTCGAGGAGCCAGTCAGCATGTTCTGCATGGCTTGTCGCTCCTTCTTTTTCAAATTCCATCTCCTCGTGATCTTCCTCCTCGTGGTATCTTTCAAGAAGCATGTCGTAGAGCTGTGCGTGGTGAACGATACGGACAAGATTGTGATCCTTGTGCTCGGCTTCGCATAGGAGCTTTTCCTTTGCGATGGTGGCGATATGATATATTTCCGAGATAGACATGGTTGATGTTCTTTGAGTTGGAGCTCTAGATTTCCTTTCAGTCGAAGCTGATTTGCTTCTGTGTGCTAGCGTGATAGGTGTTTGTTGTGTGATGGACTCGTGTCAGATACATAAGGGTGCTCACGTATATGTATATAGTTCTCCAGATGCCGCGGAGCCGGTGGGAATCATCGTGGGAATGCGCGCATATGCATATTGATGACACCTCCAATCTGGGGTTTCGGGAACAACGGGATTATACATAGGATATACGGTAATACCGAACGCATCATGATTAGCAGTTGCCGAAACATCTCCGAAAGCAATTTCGTTGGCTACCGCGAGGATTTGGCCCTTATAGTGCGGCTCTAGGAGTTATTCCCTATACGCGACTTCTATTTTATGTGATTTACAGGAATATAGCTGGCGTGCTAGTCATGTTGTATTTCGATGGTGGACGAGAGTAACCCATCGGTGAGGCTCACGAGTCGATATGGTGATTGATATTCCGCATCGCAGCCAAATGCGTAACTAGTGGGAAAACTCGATTTAACCGGCCCACCACAATAACAAAAAATCAGGATTCAGAAGCCCTACTTACTGGATTTTCCCATATATAATAGATCAACATATGATTGCATAACCAGAATGGATTGAGATATTATCAGTGGTCTCGACACGTGCTTATGTTACTGCTTGGCATAAACCCCACAAGTTACACGGAATAGAGATATGGTCGCTATTCTGAATCAGCCAGCTTACTACACTACGTGCACCACGAAATAATAGATATCCAATATAATTATCTAGGCTTCAGTCGCAAGGCATTACACGATTAATTTAAAAATTTACGACAGCTGAGCTACTGAAGCGATACGTGCCAGAAACCACAGTTGAGCTGTATAACTGAAAATATGAGGCTGAGCTTAATACCTTGGCTCATCTAGTTTGAAGCCAAACATTACTGCAATCTCGCACTGAGAATATCTCATCTATCTATATAATCTTTAAACAAAGGAAAAGCCTGTGGTATACAAGTATACAAGTGTACAAAAAAGTCCAAATATAGGGTATCATACGTCCGGGTCATCAACAAATACATCCGAACACCTAGCAATGCAATCTCTAGTCTCTTGTCTTCCTCTTAGACTTCCCTTCTCTAATCCAGTTCTATATCTCCATCATCCGCACAGTACTACTCCACGAGGCGATCTGGTGAGGCCTGAAAGGAGTGTAGTTCATTCCTCCCCCTCCGCCTCTCCACTTCCAAAATAAGCCTGATCGATTTTAAATATCCACTCCAGTTTCTCCCTCTCGCCCCTTGCCTTAAATAGCCAAGTATTATCTGTACCATAGACTGCAAATATGTTATCTTCTCCCACCCCAGTGACACCACCTCCGCGCATCCCATTTCCACCACTCCTTTTTAGGAGTTTGGCAATCTCAGGCTTGGAGTCTACACGTGAATTGCGTAAACTCACAATACCAACTTGTTCTCCATCGGGTACTGAATGGAGATGCAGATATGGATGTCGCAGCTCAACGAAGCGACGGACCCATTTCGTGCTATCGGCACTAGGAGTCAGAAGATACCCACTTTTTAGGACGGTGGTATTCTTTGTGACGGGAGATATATTAGCAAGAAAAAGGGGCTTGCGGTAGGAGGGGGATGCAGAACGAGAGCGAGATGCAGGAGAAGATCCTTGTGGTGGCGGTTTGTGCACTGTGGGTGTTATGCCATTTTTGGGAGGTTCGACATTAGCAGCTTTGAGGATTGATGTGCTCGGATCCAGGCTGCGTTTCCAAAGACTCAGGTACTTCTCAAGAGTTTGGGCTTGCGAGATTGATAGCTCATGGTCCCCTTTGGTGTCTGGAATCTGTTGATTGACTTCCCCATTGACATCCTTATCCGCCTCGCCATTTGTCTCCGTAACTACCTCGCTATTTGTACCAGGCGTGAGATTTGCTGTGTCATGAGATCCGAGCCTCTGTAGCAACGGTGCAGCAGCTTCTAGTTCTGCTAGCCTGACCTTCCTCCGTTTAGCAGCAATATGATCACGAATGAGTGATATGCCCCTCGGCGTCCAATTTTCAAGACCCTCCTCACCCTTGACATAATCGTTTGCAGTATTCATTCGCCACAAGTCACCAGCTGTCTTCACAGGCGAAGGACGCACAGATACACTGAATATACCACCTACACTGTGAAGAATGCGCGTTGTTTGCCACAGACTGGCAAACATACTTGTAGAACGCACATATGTTCTAGACATAATCTGCAAGCAGACATCAATTGAAAATGTCATTGGTTGCGCAAGCTTTGTGGATGCAACGTCCCATTGCAGCCTCATCTGGATTTTGTATTTCTCAGCTGTAACTCGGTCTAGCAGAAGAGATTCATGAACAGATGAGTCCCATTGACCCACCATAGTGACAACACAGGTTCCGTTCGCGTGTATCTTCAGGTTAGGTCGAGCAACTAGTTTCAGCGGAATCGGTGGAGTGGGTGAGGTAAGATCAGGGGTCTTTCCGGCGTGGTCGACGAGTTGAGCGTGTCCAACACGAAGATTCGATATCTCATCCCAGGGTAACGCTTCTCCAGAGCTATGTGCAAGATTGACTGCAATGCGGCGTTGAAGTCCTTGATGAAGCTGGAATGCACCTCGATCCGTGTCACTGGATTGTACAACTTCAACAGGATGGTATTCACCATTCTCGGCGGGCTCAAGAATCTGAATTCTCCCGAAAACATCATGTTTGTTTTCAGTATAGAAATTTGACTCAGCTATTCGTGGTGTTTTGCGTTTTTGAGATCTGGTAACATTGTCCCGCATTTCATCCCAGCTTAGTAGTTTATCGAGATGCATTGGAGATACTTTAGCGAATATAGCTATTCGGAGAAAGGTTTCTGGAGGAGCAAACAGAGGGACGCTCATGCTATGAACGCTCTCGAATTTAACAGGCCCTTCGTCAAAATCTGAAATCATTTGGGTTGTCGTAACACCTCCATCAACGCCAGGAATAAATAATTGGCCATGTACCTCAGTACCTTCACGCTCAGGGAAACCGACTAGCTCGTCCATAACCACATTAAATTTAAGAGTGCTTGAAGGTGCTCGTGCTGAGGATGGTTCTAGTGCTAATTTCACTATACCAATGGCGTGTGACGTATATGGCGAGAGGACATCTATCGTGAAATCGTGGACCCTGCTCTCAAACACAGCAGCTAAAGGTACATCAACGTCTCCAATATGAGTGTATTGAGGCATACAAGTCTCCATAAATGGATTGTCCAGCTGGAAATGCTGAAGATATTCAGGTCGGTCCATGTATTGGTGCATTTGCCGCATCAGCGTAACCCTGTCCTTCAATTTTTCAAGGCTCCAGAGATGTACGACGCTGTTCCTGTAATCTATAACTCGAACGCCAACGCAAGGCTTCAAGCTTTCCTCAAGGAAAATATCATCACCCTCGCGCGAGATGTCATTGAGAACCATATCATACGAAGAACATAGGTAATGCCCAACATCAACAATTGTGAATTGGAAAACAACGCCCTCGTCCATTTCCTGGCTCATGATTTGCGCTTCTTTGAGATGGTGAGCATATTGCAACACTGCCTCAGCCATCTGAACATATCTTCGGCCTCGCCAATGCTTAAAGGTTTTCTGAGCAATAGCGATCTCTGCTTCAGTAAGTGGTGGTGGTCCCTTGGACATCGAAGTAGATGGGTCCAGTTGTTGAAGTCGTTCCTCAAACTCCTGGCGTTGGTTTGCAAGCTGTTTCAGCATGTCTTCCTTCACTTCTCTCAAATTGTCTTCCATTCTAATTTTCTCCTTTCTGATTTCCTCCACTTCGACATTTGCAGCTTCGGCTGACTTGAGCTGCTCCTGGTATACTTCTTTCTGTTTCTCTAGTTGTGTTTGCATCTCGTCTCTTACTTCTCGCATTTTCTCTTCCACTTCACCCTGCTTTGGTGTGGATGGCATGGTTAGTGCAGTATCTAGTGAGAAATTGTCGAGAGTGCCATTTGACAAATACTTCTCTCGCACTGGGTATGAAGTATTGGACTCCACGTCATCATCCATATCCCGGACTGCACGCTCTGCCCTTGCTCGTTGAACATCCTCGAACAAAATATTCAGCTCTTCGTCAGATAGACCCGCAATCTTCTGATCAGGGCCAAGGATCGCACCGGCAGCCTCACGACGAGCAAATGACCAATCCGAATCACCACCATTCGTCTGGTAAGGCATAGGTGACTCCGGCCGGCTGCCTTCCCAAGCAATTTCGGTAGCCCTGCTAATCGTTCGGTCGTGTCCTGGTCTAGGACTTGGCGATGGTGTTCCCTTGTCATAATCGCCCACCTCGCTAGCAGTAACAGAATGTCGCAAAAGGCTCTGCTCAGCTCTTTCAGCTCGAGCTTCCATAGGATTATTAAATCGAAAGATATGAAAGTCTCCAAGAATTACTCGATACCCACTCCGTAGACGGGTTGGTTCTACGACCCTCTTTCCATTCACCATCACCGCTGCTCCTTCTTGAGGTACAAGTGTGACCTTGTTATCCAGATTTTCGAATGTGCAGTGTTCATGTAGTATACGGCTTCCATTGAGTCTAATCTCAGCACTCGCAGCATCAGTAGTATCAACATTTCCAACAGTTGTGGTGCCTGGCTTTAAGTTATAGACTAGGCACTCCGCTAAAAGGGGGTCATCTGACAAGTTGACCAAATGCGGCATCTTTTTAGGAGTGTGTAACCCTACAAATCCCTTCTCGATGCTAATGCCCAGCTCTTCCAAAGCAGCCTCACGCTCTTTGTGAATCTCTTCCGTCTTCTGCAGTTTCTCTTCCCAGGTCTGATTGAGATCTGAGTAGAGTTTCTCGCTTTGATTAAGTTGTTCAGCAATCTCAGCTTTGGATACCTTCTTGATGGTTCCATCTGGTTGCACAATACTGACGATCTGCTTATCCAATGGTGTCCCCTCGGCGTAGGTCTCTTCCGTTGACCCGCCGCCACCGGTAAGTTTCCCTCTGAGTGTAGCTAACTCTTCCTTGAGCTCGCGAATCATTCTCGCATTAGCGTCCTCATTGACCACAGCGTGATTCTTGATTCTCTTGGCACTATCGGCGTAACGAAGTGTACTGAGCGTCTCATCGAAATTAATATCTGCAGGTGATATGGCCGCTATCATGGCTGTCATACTGTTTCCTCCTAGTGAATCCTTGAGTAACCATGTCAGGACACTATCTCGATATGGAACTTTAACATTCTTCTTTTTACCATCTGACAAGTCAGCCAGAGATGCGATAACTCGACCAAGCGTTGAGAGCGATCGGTTGATCTCAGCCCCTTCCTTTAGTCGAGCTCCAGTGGCCCCAGTAGAATTTGCCCTTTCGGAGCCGGCCAAATCAACCAAACTAATTTTTGCGACCTTCTCCATCCCCATATTGGTTTCCACATCGTGTCTCTTTTGCGTCAAAGTAAGCGTAAATACGGCGTGACTGCGACTAGATGTCTCGTTCATATTGGTAGCTGCTACGGTCCTCGCTTTATTTCCCTCGTCCATGAGATGCTCAATTTCGTTGAAACTCGAAACTACCAGCTTGGCCAAATCTTCCACATATGGTCCTGTCGATGGATGTTCTCTAACTTTCAGATTGCCCTTTGTAGTTGGATTTAACAAATCTCGCACTCTCTCATTGTAGATTTCGAGATACGAAACCTCTACAGTGCATCGTAGGTTCTTGTCTTCCTGTAAGTTTCCTATACGCTGAAACATGTCCTGGCAAATTTTGGGAATGACTCCTGCTTCCGGGCCATATCCCATCATAGAGTATGATTTCCCAGAACCTGTCTGCCCATATGCGAAAATACAATTGTTATAGCCTTGAAATGCATTGTCCAAAAGTGGTTTCCCCAGATCTGTATGTAAATCTTCCTGTCCAGCATAGTGAGAATCGCCCCGGTTGAAGGACCAGTATGATTTGTCGAATGCGAAGGTCTTTTGCTCGTCATCTTTACCACCTTTTGTACCACGCTGGTTCCCTTGGGCATTTGGAGGGGAGCTGAGGACAGTTTGTGCCCCTTTCATCTGCACTATACATTTTGCATTTCGCTCCTTTTCTAGTGTATTTGTTAAATATTGCCCGTGCCGGATTGCTTGACTTGGAAGCACAAGCTAGGACATACCTCGACTATTGAAGGGGCGTACCCTCACCACCACCTTGATATTTCCCCCACCTGCCGGCGGCATCCTATCGTATGTCGATGCCAGCCTGCCAATGTGGCGATGCTAGGTTATTCTCGACTCCCTTTTACGACCTCTTGTGCTCCAGCGAATCCAGGATTGTGAATAATGTGCTGCAACTGCCAGCAAAACTGCCACGGACCTTGGTTCATCTGCAAAAATCGGTGATACCGCTCCTCAGAGTACCCCACCGATCATAATCTGTATTTCGTTGGACCGGGGTATTTTGGGTTTGGTCCCAGTATGGAGTGTTACTCGAGGCCACGAGCTATCTTCAGGGTTTCTCCTGGAATTCTGAACCAGAACTGAACTCTCGGTATTGTATGCTTGGAGTAGGATAAAACTCAGTGATTGATTAATGTTTATGGTCGGAAATAATGGTTTGGAATCTGTTTATATTCGCGTCTCCCTGTCGCGTCTCTCTTTGAAATTGAGGACATTCCCCTGTCATGCGTTGAAATAATGTGTTCAAGCCTGAGATCTAAGGCCAAAGACTATGTACTGTTGCACGGTACAATACAACACAAGAATGCTATTAATTCCTTCACACTTGTAAATAAGTCTAAAAGCAACTGTTCAACAACTGGTAAGGCGATCATACACCAACATGGTTTTCCGTTGTCTTATTAAGCTACACTTACGACGTTCATCCCTGGAGAAGACGTAGATACCTTCGAAACCCTCCTTTCACTCACTTCCTTGAATATATGATGATACTGCATTAGAAAGGCTTGGAAAGTCTTTACGTCCACCTCCATAAACATAGCAGCTAGCGTTGATATAATCTATACATTCCTAAATGTAGGAACAAAATTGCTTGCCTCGTCTCCAGAAACACTCTATGTGATAAAAACATGATAGTTGCCAGTCCGTTCTAAAGATGATTCGCTCAGTATATATGCAAGCCAATTCTTGAACAAAAGTATTAGGCATGACATCCATCAGTAAATTTGAAGAAGTAGACAAAACTAACATTCCGTAGTGACTTTGTCTTTGTATGAGAAGGGGTTAACCCCAGTGTCTTAATATCTGGTAGAGAGGATCCAGCCGAATGTAAAGCAAGCGGGAATACCGTGTCACAAGACTGAAATCGCCATTTTTGACAAGTGATTGGTCTCGATATGGTGGCGCGCTTTCACTACACAATGTATTGACCGTTGTTCATAGAATAACTTATATATATCAGTCTATACATTCCCTCAATTATTACTACCGCAAACGGTCAATCATCAGGCCCGGAGTAAATCGCAAATATCAACGTAGTAACACTGTAGAAAGCACACGTTAAGCTCAATTTGTTGCTTCACCACTTAATTCTCATAGAATAGCAAAAGGTCGCTAGATCGTGTGCAGGATATTTCGCAGCACCGCCCTGAGATATTTGTCAAGACATCGACAAATTGAGAGTATTTGTTTAGGAGTGAGACAATGCTCCAAAGATATTGTATTGTGATATGGGATGATTTCTGGGAGAGATGCATATTTACTCACCTTAGACACAGAGGCCAATTTTTATTTATCTATGTGTATGAATAAAAGGAAAGCAGCGTCAGACGAGCAAGCTGGCTAAGGAAAAGGCAATGATGCACAGGAATTACCCAATTTATTACTTATAATAATAAGTACTATACAAGTTTGCAATACCAACATATGAGCAAAACTGCTCCTCTATTCCGGTTACTCTGTAGCAGAATGCAACATAGAGCTACATCGACAAGCCGAAGGAAACCAAGGCCGCCGGTTTTTACCTAATCACAGGATATACTCACTACATTAACGGTTCAAAGGAAATACGAACCAGGTGCATCTTAAGCCAAATACTCCTTCATAGCTCCCGTGATTCTAATCACTCACCTTCCTCCAACACTCTGTCTTCTGGTATGCCCAGCTCATTAACATATGCATACAGGCATATAAAATAAGTCACTGGGCTACTGGAGGGGCTTACCTTCTCATCTAAGCTCAGCGTATGCCTCGCTGTACTAGACACTAAGCTGGTCTCTTCACCCTTATTCATGCAGGCTCAGATGCATGGTTGAACTACATCTCGTGCAGATTGGAGCGCATTGTCGATCCATGTCATGTATTTTGCTGAGATCTTGAAATGGCTTCGCTCTCCTGTACCTGCATTCGATCTCTTTTCGTAAGAGAAAATGTAAATGACGATATTAATAAGAATGACGTGAGTTTGGGACACGCTATTGAGGCCTATTGAGGGTATCGTGCAGTCTTTGGTAACACCAGGTTCGCCTTTGGGGAGAAAAAGAAATTATAATGATATGCAAAGCTTCGTTTAGCAGGGCGGTTTCGTGACACCGAATTATTGCTTTACCGACATGCCGTACTCAATATTATATAGTATCTCCCCACGTATCGGGGAAAGCTTGCGAATTCGGGTTTTGCGGGGTTGACCATCAACCACAGTGCCGTTTCAGATTATCCCCCGGGTCATTCTTTAATATATCTCAGGGTTTTTTATATTAAGAGTTGGACTGGTACCTGGGTACTTGAAAAGGTAAATCCCTATGTATGGCGCGGCTAAACGAGCCACTGTGATGGGAGTCTTGATTGGCGGTTACCCATATTGATCTGATAGTACTCGACTGAGGTGAATAAAGGCGGTAGAGGCAAGAGATTTGAGTGATGTAGGATAGATTGCAAATAGAGTGCCAGAATTGTGGGGAAATAGTTTAATGGGACGACGAAAAAAGTTGGGAAAGATGATGGAGGAGGTGAACAGAAGATGTTTTGGGTGCTTCTGGAAGGATGACACCGAAGCTTCTTGCTTTTGTGGCGGGTGGCTTCTAGCGTATCTAGTTGATGATAGCACAGACATCAGTACGGCGGTGCGGCGTAGGGATACTTGGTTCAGGGAAGGGTTGGTGAGTTTGAGACGTTTTCAACCAAATGAGAAGGGAGAGGTACTAGAGGGTACCTGCACTTTATCAAACATTATCAAACCAAGCTCCCCGATCCGATGATTTCTAAAGTCTGACTGACGACAACATAGTTCTCGTGTCCCATGCTCGCCCTCTGGCATTCTGCATTTCTACTCTCTTTTCTGGGAATATTCCATGTTGATGACTATAAAGGAGGGGCGGTCTCGATGAGATTAGTCCAAGCGCTCCAATCACCTTGACGGGGATGTCTACTTTCTAGATCCTACCTACTGTACATCGTCTTTCCGAGTTGGGAGTCGGAGCCGGATGAGGGTGGTTCAAGAATTGGCCACAGGCTGAAGTTGATACGATCTCAAGAGGCGATGGATATGTTCAGGCACTGAGAGAACAGCAACGTGATATCGCAGCCTCTCGTGACTCGCAAGGAAATTCTGCGACTGGTAGAGCGCCATACACAGCTGCAGACAACCGGGGAGCTCTGCATTTCTAGCCTGCTGGTGAATTGCGAAAAAACGAGCAGTTTGGTTGCGGTGAGCGTTTGTGGCTGAACCTAACTCACAGTAACCTGGCCTCAAGCCCGTCAAGGGTTCAGAAAGTGTGGAACACACCACAACACTAGCTCAGGGATGCCATGCGGTTTTCCGGTCTGAAGGGGTTAAAACCACTTGCAGTGATAGTCACCAACCCCAGTTTCCCAGAGAAGCTGCTACCGTGGTTCAGGAAGGGATGGCTGTCGCGGGCATCACTATAGTAGTGGAGTTGATGCTGGAAAATTGTCAATTTCGTCACGAGAAGTTCTCTTAAGGACCTTCCCCTTCGGCCCAGGCACTCTAGTCATGTACATTTACAGTCCTTCTCCGCTACAGAAAGTTTGGTAGCGACGGTAGTGACGTTTGGGAGTGCAAATTGGCGATGGAAGTACCGAGACAGTCCCGAAATCCAAAGATCCAAAATACAAGTACCGCGAACGGGCACGGAGTACTTCTACTTTGTACTACTTCTTGCCTACTGAGCCTTCTACCTGGAGCGTCTCCAGTCCCGACTCCTCGATTTCCTGTTCCTGGCCACTTTACTTTTTCCCGCTACGGGACTCCGGGTGCGCAATTAAAGGGTTTCTTTTACCGTTGCCGTCACCTGGAAGCATCAATCTCTCCATATCCCAACGGCGTATAGGGACAGTAACCCTAGAGAGCACTCCATCTCGTGTTGCGAGTGGCCCGGGTGCCCGTCCAGTACACTACAGGACCATACAAGCCATACTAAGTGCGACCCGTGTACGAAATAGCGCCTATCCCACCACCCCTGACCTGACCGATCGACCGACCGATCACCACCACGCATCCCCGCAAAATCCAAACACACTTCCAAGTCTCAATCATCCCATTCTCTGGTTCTTCTAGAATCCCACAGCTCCATCACATCTCGGTGGTCTACATTCAAAACGTTGTGTGTTTCTGTGGTATTGTCAATATCCACTTCCATCGACACTGTATCATTATTGACGTTAGCGAGCCCCCCTTTTTACAATCACACTCTGACTATACATTATCCAACCCTGTACCCAATTCCCCTCAGATTCCACGCTGCCTGCCGAGGTATACGTACTTAGCTACTTAGCTACTTAGCTACCCTCGCTACCTGACTGAGCTACCTACATATACCGTAGCATAACCCAACGCCTCCAGCCAGGGGCGTCAGGGCAACAGGGAAAACACCGTCAACCGGTCAAGTGTCAACTGATCAACTGGAGCCAAGATCTGGGGTCAGTTACCACTCGGTCCAGGACGGTCCGAAGAAGCCCTCCACAAATTTGTTGGAGACCCCATCCTTTCTTCAAGTAGCCCTCATCTCTTGGCCTTCAATATCAGCGTCTGTCTGGTTATATCCCTCGCAGTGCAAAGCTTCCATATACAGAGCACGACCTACATACGCCAATTCATATACATGCGCCACCGTCTGCACTGTCTCTTAATGATGTAACGACCCTGTTTGATGGCAACAACCACCGATTTTCTTCGCTTCTAAGATTCCATCATGGCGGGCCGGCCGCAGGTTGGCATCGAACGACTTCCACAACGGCGCATGAGCAACGAACCACGCGAATCAATGAATTGCAAGTCTTGTAGGAAAAGAAAAGTTTGTTTTCCATCTGAATTAATTTTACCGTACTGTTGCTAAATTTTCCAAGATCAAATGCAACCGGCTACGACCGACTTGCGAGGCGTGTCAGGTTTTCCAATGCCCATGCATCTACGGTAGGATACTTGTGAAAAAGCAATGTCTGAGATGGCTAATAGATAACAGATGCTGTTCCTAAGAAACGGGGTCCAAAGACTGATGTGCTGGAAGCTTTATTAAAAAGAGTGGATGGGCTAGAGAAGAAGCTGAGGGATGAGAAGAAAGCACACTCGCCACCAATGGATGGCAGTGAGGTTTTGATTAGCGATGTCAGTGGAGATTCGAAACCGAAACGATTACACCTCGAAACGAATGATATTCCGAATGAAACTGCGGTATACTCGCCTACGCCTATAAGGTATTTGATCTCATGCATAAACACTTCGGTCAATGTTAACAATTGTTTACAGTGAGCCCTCGCCAGGAGTACATCAGGATGTCCTACTTGACACATATTTCGCAAGATTTCATGGTAAAGCATACTATATATTGGACGAGTCAGCAACAAGGCAGCGGATTCAACTCAGCTCTTTACCATCATACCTGATCTTCGCAATATATGCAGTTAGTGCAAGGTGGGTTTAGAGGTCCTCAATATTTGGAAGGGGCTAACCTCTTCTAGGTATACTGCACACCCCAATGGATACCATGCGGCAGTCAGACTTAGTGAAGATTACTCACTGCGAGCTAGAGCAGCATTGGATATTGACGACCCGTCTATCGAAACCTTGCAAGCATTATTACTCCTATCCCAGGCTTTCACTGCTAGTGGTAAGGGAAAGAAGGCATACATGATGCTCGGTAGGCAGACTTAGTTCGGAATATTCTAATTGTAAACTAACATATGTCGAATAGCTAGTGGAATAGGAATGGCAATGGCTCTCGAGCTTCATCGAGAATTCGATCATAAAGCCAGACTGACACCCGTTGACAGGGAAACCAGACGGCGCCTTTTCTGGACATGTTATCTCATGGATCGATTCGCAGCCTGTGGCTCAAAGCGCCCTTCGCTGATATCTGATAAATCAATCATGATATGTCTACCTTCATGGTCTCCAAGCCCTAGTTCCATCGCTATCGAAGGTGAATTTTTCCAGAATGGATCAAACCTTCAATATCACAGTGGCTCTGGCAAGAAGAGTCAAGGCAGTAGTGGAATGCTTATTGATATCGTAAGAATCCTCGGGATCACCAACCAATATCTCGCAGCTGGTGGAGTGAAAGGTGATAGCCATTTTCCCTGGCATTCTCTCTCGAAGATCTCGAAAATTCGGCAAGACCTTGATGTATGGGCATCTGGAACACATGATGTGTTTTCTTCTGTCGGAATATTATTTGGACAGCCCGACTCAACAACTCTTGTCTTGAGCAAACTCATCTACCATCTTATCCACTGTCTAGTATACCGGCCCTTCTTGCCAGTCGATTTAGCAGAACTCGCAGGTACCGGTCAACATCAGTCGTGGCAAATCGAAGCGACGAATCTCTGTTTTTTACATGCCAATGCGATCGGGGAGCTAGTCGAACTAGGTAAACAAAGCCCTGCGATCGAATGGCCAGCTTTTGTTGGATACTGTATATGTACAGCTGGGACCGTTCACGTTCACGGAGCACACTACAAAGGTGGACGGGAAGGGGAAGTCTTTTCTGCATCGGCTGACTTCCTTTCGCGCGAAATGCAACAGCTTTCCGAACTCCGTTATGCTTGGACATCAGTGCAACATCAAAGAGAGACACTTCAAAGCATCTACGGCTGTCATTCTGAGCTCGTGAAGAGTCTCGCTACAAATCCAATACGATATAGTCCGGTATTCCACCTGGAGGATTTCTTTGATCGCTACAGCGATTTAGGACAGATATTTGATGGCGCACATATTTCGTTTTCAGACGTCGTAGCTGATCCTGCACAAGATAACTATCAGGGACACGACATATATGCGTCACGAACCCTCCACTCCTCTACATCAATGAACGAGAGCCAGCCACCCGGGAGCGCCAAATGGAAAACGACATCGGGCATAAGAAAAAAGGCACATCGTAATAGCATGGCTAATGGAGGAAACGGTCATCGGAACAGTAACGAGTCTTTACTCTCGCCGATAAATGGAGAGCGACTAATACCTGATGCTATAGCTGTGCAGCAGCAACATGCTATTCTTGGACCACCTTCATCATCGACATTCTCCATTCCTGGGAGTATGCCGGCTCCCTTCTCACCACCTTATACATTTGCTTCACTTAACGCCGAAGCTTACGATCCAATGTTTGGCTTACCGACGAATATGATTCCTTCCTCTATTCCGGCTTCAGTTCATGGCGTCAACAGTGGTGCAAATAATACCAATGGGAACCTGAATGGAGGCTATCAAAGCTATGCGGTGGAACAACAAGCCTCAACCCCGGGAGCGAGAAGCAATGGTGAAAGTACAGGTGAAAGCGAAAAAGACCCATTTCTTAGCTTGCTGGAGCAGCTTGCAGAAAATGAACATTCTCGGGGTGGGCCAAGCGAGTTAGATTTCTTCCTTGGTGGCGCGACCGGTTGATCTCAAACATTTCTATTTATGACTTTCGTCTAACATTTATTCTTTTGCATGGTTGGTTGTATTACGGGGAAAGAAAGGAGGCAAGGTGGCAAATGAGGTGTACTATGAGCCAGGCGTTCAAGGTTATCACGAGTCTGAGTTGATCAGTATGAGCTGGGTAGCATCATAACGAGTGTTGCCACTGTCAAGTCATTTTGGGAATGTTCTTGATGATTTTCAGGATTTCAAATAGTTGTTTACTTCCAACGCAACCCTACGAGTCAGTTTTGGTAAGATTATTTATCATCATTGGAGTGTGCGGAAAGGAAAAGAGGGTAGACACGTTTTTGAACGGGTAGTCGATCCGCGCTCGGCTGGGGACTGAGTGGTAGCATAGCAATATTGCATATGAAAGCGGTCATTCTATGTATATATCTTTTACGGGAGCGGAAGCCTAGCTATAAAGTACATAAAGAGGAAGCATGTGAAGCGAAGATAAGTCAATGAATGGAAAATTACTTTCCGTGCCGCTTGTATTGTATCTCACTCTATCATGACTGATGGGCTAGGTGTGATTGTGACTTTATGAAGATGTACCGTGGATTACGGAAACGAGATGGAGGAATCTAATGGGGGTGATGGGTTTGAGGCCCGATTCGGAGGTCGCGCTCCGGTTTTCCTTCGGGTGGTGGTACTGTAGAGAAGTGGGCTTGTTTTGATTAGGTTCATGCAAGAACTTGGCAAGGTGGACTGAAGAGATCAAAAAACATGTGCTTTAGAGTCAGTGGAGAGTGTATTTGAAGGCAATCGATGAGCTCTCTCTCTCACATCACAGATTCCGTCTGCTAGCTCAAATACGTAAGTATTTTACATATAAAGGGGTTGGTAGCTCGGAGTTCTCCCACGGTATGTGTTTCGGAAGTTCAGATTAGGAGTTCTAGGCAGTATCGAGTGTGTAGACATCTGGCATACAGAATGATGCCACACCCCTTTAGTAACCGCTGACCCTTAAAACTAGGTAAATTGGCACTGCTGATCCTTTCCTAGCCTTGAGATCGAAGGCGGGACGACAGCTCTGTGTTTTAACTGCAGTGTAACGCTGTTGCAAAGTCAGCTCTGCCCTTCACATGTGAGTGCTTACCTCCACTTTGTGAGCTGGCATCGAGTCTCCACACTAATCATTGTAAACTGGCAAAGAGAGACATGTATCGCTACAGTTTGACTATTTACACTGAGAACACTCAGCATTCCTTTCGACTAAAACAATATAAGCAAACACTTCACGTTGGAGGTATGGGGGATATTTATTCTAGACCGTAAAATTGTCACCTATCAGCGTCTAAGAGATTAATGTTGTGGCTTTGAAGAATACAGTAGGCACAACTACATCATATGTTGCGTAAAATCTTATTTAATTCACAAAACGTCCATATCTAGTTTGCCAATACAAGAAGCTATGTCTCCTAGTCATATACATCGCGTGAGGTGGACTTCTTTCTGCTGGTGGATGATCAGATGTCACAGTGTGGATTGGAAAATTCTAGCAATGAGCACACATATTATGGTGCCAGGTATTTTCAGCATGCTTATAAGGTTCTAAATTTATATCTTCGACGTAAACTTTGCAAGTCTCTCATACATCTCCTGCTCGAACAACTGTTGGTAACGGTACGAAACCTGATCCCCAAAGGGAAGCAAGTTACTGGCATAAAGGAGTGCTAATCCGCTATCCCGATCTATACTCCATAACAGATTCGGCAACCCACTCCAACTCAATGTACCCTTTTTCATCCCTGTTTCCTCATCACTTTCTGTCAAAAGCCCTGCCAGTCCAAAATTTACACCTGTGCCTACTCTATGGCTGGAAAACTTTCCTTTCCATATGTCTAGCTCATGAAATCGCTGAAAGCTTTCTTTCGCAGCACCATCTAATTGTGGTGTGAACATTTCTTTCACAGTCTCCGGTTTCAAAAGTTTTCCGTCATCCATTAGAAGGGATTCCAATATCTTGAAATATGAAGCCGGATTACCAACAGATCCATGTCCTCCCATCTCGTCTCCAACCGGAACCTCATCATCATACAACAGTCCATTAAACCACTCGACTGGTTTGCCAGTGTCATTTTCGAGATGCTTCATAGCGGGGTCTTCTACCCCTCCTCTCTGCGTCATCCTCACCAAACCATCTCGGACTTTAGGCTTCAATTCTGTCTCAGAATTAGCTTCATTTCTCGCGAAACAGAATTTATATAAATCGATGAGGCTTACCTTGGTGGAATGTTATCTTGTCGGCACCAACAGCGTCCCAGATGTTCTTTTGCATGTATTCCTCTAGATCAATACCAGAAAGTCTAGAAACAACAATCCCAGCATAATCGAGACTCATTCCATATACCCAATCGCTACCAGGCTCAAAAAGAAGTGGCAGGTCTAATCTTTCCGCTCGTGTCAGACCACGAACCCCAACAGGCTGTCCTTGCAGAAGGCGATACTTGGCAAGTGCCGGTGTCGTTGAATCGTACGCAATGCCAGAAGTGTGTGTCAGCAAGTGTCTATCCTGTGTTACTCAGTGTTCAAGGGAACTGCTCAAGCTTTGCTTAACTTACCGTAGTGTAATTTTCGTCGCCACTGATGTTAATCTAGCAGCTCCATCCTCCTCAAAACCAGTTAGGATTTTGAGATCCTTCAGTTCGCTGACTATAGTGGTCAAGTCATCATCGAGAGATATAAGACCTCGCTCGACACATTGCAAGGCGGCGATGGATGTCATAAGTTTGGTTATCGATGCAAAGATGAAAGTGGCATTTAAATCCATGGGCTCTTCAGGATTCTTTTTCCCAAAAGCCTTTGCGTAACGAAGTTTGCCTATCAATCATCAATACTTAGTTCTGACGATTCTATTCAAAAGTATCCTTTAGAAACAAACCTGATACATCGCCGGCGAGAAGCACTACACCCGGAATTTCACATGCCTCACAGGCTTTCTGTACTTGATCTTCAAAGGACGACATTTTTGGTTGGCTTAGTATCTCAAGGGGGAATATAGCGGAAAAGATGATTGATCCAACTATAAGTAGGAAGTCTGGCGTTGTGACGCAGTACTTCATTGCTGCCTGACTGCCCCCCCTAGCCGAAGTACCTAGTCGATTATCAATCAAGCTGAGGCGCCAACTTGCCCATCCGATCCGTCCAATGATATGATATGCCACAAGAATACTAATTTTATTATAATTTAACCTGTCTGTAATCTTTTGCAATCCTCCAAAAACTTGAACCTCCCGAAATATTCGTTTCGATATATCCCTAATATCTCATTCCATTTGATGCAAAGCGGGGCTCCGTGAACTTTGACACTGCTTTATTAAATCTCCTTTTTTTTTTTAGCCAACATCGAAATTTGGATATAGTCACTTCTACTGAAGAACCGGTCATATCCAGATAATACCAATTCCATTGTTCATACCACTTATTCAAAACTCTCGAGTTCGCCAAGAACTAAGATCAGCTGACATGAGATTACACATCAACATACTTTGTTTTGTACAGTCATAGAGATCTATGTACTTCAAATGCCACAATACACCTAGCATTCTAATACAAAGCAGACATACACTCCCTGCAAAAAAATATCTTAGGCTACTAACACACATCTACTGCGCTGCCCGTGGTATAATTTTCTTTTGGTCACAGCGTCTAAATCGTGATAAAAAGGCCACTATCAGATATATAATCAGGAAGTGAATTAGTCATGGATAGCAAAATCTCTCGATCCGGACTCCCCATAATTGACTTCTCTAACTGGGAAGAAGGGAGTGTACAAGAACGGTTCAAGATTGGAACAACACTTACGACCGCTTTTCATGAAGTAGGCTTTGTCTACATTATAAATCATGGCATGGAGCCAAACGACATTGCCAAAGCTTTCGAGTGGTCTAAGAGGCTTTTTGATTTAGAGTTAGAGGAGAAAATGTTGGCTCCACATCCACCTGGTCCAACCGTGCATCGAGGGTACTCTTATCCAGTACGTAATGTTTTAGTCTGTTGATGTGACTTTAATTATATAATTAGAGAAGTACTGATGACTTAGGGCCTCGAGAAAGTCTCTCAGGTGATTAGTTCTGATGTCGAATTAGGAAGAAAACTGAGAGAAGTACGGGATTGTAAAGTAGGAGATCCGTAGCATTTGAGATAATTACTCACCCCGCTGTAGGAAAGCTATGAAATTGGGAGTGAAGCGAATGAAGAACAGCCGAATATATGGCTACCTGAAGACGTCCTCCCGGGATACAAAGATTTTATGATGAAGTTCTATTGGAAATGCTCAGAGATCTCTCACAAAATCCTAATGGCAATTGGCATGGGCTTGAAATTGGGTGACCCCGAATTCTTCTTAAAGTTCCATTCTGGCTGCAATAATCAGCTGCGGCTTCTTCACTATCCGCCTATTGCAGCTGCAGAAATCAAAAATGGCACAAGGGCACGGATGCCTGCTCATTCAGATTGGGGATCTATCACTATGCTCTTCCAAGATGACTGTGGGGGATTAGAAATCGAGAGACCAGATGGCCCTGGAGAATTCATAAAAGCCACACCGTACGAGAACACGATGGTTGTCAACGTGGGAGATTTGTTAATGCGATGGAGTAATGGTAAGATCCACATGCCTAGCCAACCATCGGCTTCTAAAGAGGATGCACACAGATTATCTCAAATCCACTTTGCACCGCGTGGCTATTTCTGATCAAGATAATCAATTCACGGGCATCGAACACTTAGCTAGAGCTCGATATTCGATCCCATATTTCGTTGCACCAGATAGCACAACATTGGTTGAGTGTCTCCCAGAATGCACAAATGAGTCGACGCCAGTCAAGTATGAGCCAGTCACTCAGAGAGATTATAATCTGCTAAGGGGAAAGTTGCAATATTAAAATGAAGCTATAATCCCGAAGCGTAAGCTGGTTTTTTGAAAGCATTGATTTGACTGTCATGATGGATGTTGTGTTTTTTGCAAAGGGAAAAGAACTGCGAGGAATGAAGCAGAGCGTAAGAGACTACAAGAAACGTGGAGACAAACTTATAGATATTTGTTCTATATGAGAAGTAGTTGGAGAAAGTCAATTCATCCTTGCCGAATTAAAATACAAAAACGAGGACACTCTGCTTTCTCTTGATATGATATTCTTCCTGGTTTGGCTAACACCTGAGATATAACTAGTGCTCATTAACTAACCTTAACTAGCAGCGCCGCGCTATGTTACTAACATATTATTGCTCTAATTATCACTCATCATTAAATATATATGCACCGCCAGGTCTCATGGCTTCCTGATACCTCTGCTCGACTTTCTCTCTCTCTCGTTCTTTGATCTTTTTCCGATCCTCAATCTCCTCCTGGGTGGTCGGGAAGTCAATTCGCCAATAGCCAACGGGGCTTTTTGGGCGTTCATAAGCATATCTGTGCCTGCCATGCTTGTTGGCCAATTCTCTCGTCCGTGCCTGTAGTAATAACTCTTCTCGTTCTTCTGTGCTCATGTTCTGTAACATATGGGCGTTACCACCAAGGAACTCCTCAAGCAGAGTTTGATCAGCTTCTTCTTGTGACGAGGTAAGCATTTCATCGGGTTCTCGCATAAGTATTGCGAGTTTTCGAAACTTAGTTCCACAGCAGTCGGGTTTTGTACAGCCTTGTAGACAACGCCGAGCATCCTTGTTACGAACCACATCCGTAAAAGCATAGTCTTTGCCCTGGTTGTAGTTTGGATTGATCTTGAAGTCTGCTAAGCTAAGTTTGTGAAGCGGCCGGGATCTGAGCGGCTCGTTTGAGGGGTGATCGACTTCTGCATTGAAGATCTCGGCTGCTGCGAGTGAACGTCGTTGAGCAACGGTCATGCTTGTGAGACCAGGTATTCCTTTCGTGACCTTTGGAGATGCGTATTTCGTTCCATTCAATGCAGGGTTCCTTGGGGATTCTATTGATTCTCTGTCTTCCACCTTACTATCAACTGTAGCCGGTTTTTTTTGTGCGATTGTTGTTCGCGTACTGATCAGTGATACTATATCTCTGTCCGTTCTAAGTGGTGGATCTAGTTGCTTCGTGACTGGCTTTTTCAGAGCCTCAACTAAAGGTCCGTCATTTTTTCTCGCGCTCGGCTGATTAAAGTCCTTTATTGGGAAATTTTGAGCGCCCGGAGCTAAAGTCCTTCTTGGTGGGGTGGGCTTCTCTAGCAGATTGTTCAGACGGCCATCAATATTTTGGTTCCGATTAGTGCTTAATTTGTTGGTGGTTCTAATGTTCTCACCATCCTCCAACAGATCTGCTACAGCTTGATCACTTGTGATCCTTCGTCGTTTGGGCTTCCTATCATCTGTTACTCTTGGGAGTATTTGTTCATTGGTATTTAAGGGAAGGAGGGCTGATTCATTTCGCTTAGTATGCGACTTTGTGTTTAGGTTGTGGCCATGGGAGGGATGTTGCGTATTGTTGGAAGTCGGCAACCAATTACTTGGAGCCTTATTTAGAACAAATGGCCGTTGCTTTCTTGGTGTCATCTGTTTGTCACCAATATCGTCAAGATCAATGCTGTCGTTCTCAAGGAGTGCGCGAAGCCCTAACGGACTACTTGATATGATCTCTTCCACCTTGACTTTGATTCTTGGTTGCGGCTGCTTTTCGATATTACCGCAAGACTTTCGTTTTTTAACTGCACGAGCCGAAACAACGACTGGAAGCTCCTGTGAGGATGGAAGACTGGGTTTCGGTGGAAAATCCGATCTGGCTTGCCCTACTGCTCGTGATGTAAAGAATTCTTTTTCTAGATTATCTTGAGTAGAGCTTGATTGGTGAATTTCGATGTCTACAAATTGCGTGTCTTCCACATCTGCCACGAAATTATCTTCCGATATCCGCAATACAGGTAGGTTAACAGAGTCCGAAGGCTCATGGGCTGATGACCAATGCGTTTCGTCGTGATTTTCTGAATATACGCCCGCCCGATTGTCTCTGGGTGTGTCAACCTCCTCCTCATATTTAAGACTAGCGACCTTCGAATGGGTTATGACACCTGGCAAACTGTCTGAATCTGTATGCATGTTACCTGTGCGTATGGCGGCATTACTCCGAAGCTGAGCTGAGGTCTGGCGTTCCGAATCTCGATCATTTGGTGTAGTGCCTGATTTCGCTCTAGAGCTTGCTGACTCCATGCCATGTTGATTGAAACCGGCATTGGATTCACCCTTGGAAGACCGAACTTGCTCTTCTAAAATATGTATCCTGCCTTTCAATTTTATCAACTGTTCTTCCTGGACCTTCTCTTTCTTGTGGTAGTTGCTTGTCTTCGCTTTCTCATCCCTCAGGTATTTCTCAAGCTTATTCCTTGCATCCTTCATGCTTGACCAATTCTGATAAAGAGTATTGTACTTGCGAGCCAATGACTTATAGTTTTCAGCTGACACAGAAGAGGAGTCAACGGGGTCGTCAGGTGTTAGAGACGAAGTTTTCTGGGCAAGGGCAATCTCTAACGTATTGGTAAGTGCTGTGATTCAATGCATTCATGTTCTGGTAGGAAACAAACTAGCAGTCATTTCTTCGCCAGTCTGGTCTAAGACTTCATTGATTCTCTCGCAACATCTCGCCCAGACCTCTTCCATCTTGAAAAATCCGCGCACAACGCAGACTCGATTAGTGGCGCGATGCTTCGTGATGTTGGAAATGATAGCTGAAGTTGGACGCGACTCAAAACACGCGAATGGTGGGGTGTCACGTGATATGAAACGAATATCACAACCACTTGTAATGAGATGGGACCAATCTCCATAATATGAAGAGATTATTTAATTTACTTCTGTTGTGCAGTTCAAAACAAGGCTAAATGTGATCATTTTTAGCAAGTAGTTAAAACAGGTAGCAACAACTCAATATGACTTGTATCTGTACCCAGAGTTCTTAGTTGTCATATGTATTTCATGATAATGCCAGTGTACGTGGGAGCACTGTTTATCAAAAGATCTTTAATCTACTGCCTCTCAACACCTATGTGGCTTCAGTAGCCTTAGCTTCCCGAAATTGGACTTTGAGATCGTTGGATTAAAGGACTCTGGCTAAAGAGAACTGAGCGTTATATATTTCAGCTCGCCACTTTACTTCCTTTAAACATTGCTAAACTTTCGTTACAAAATGAAGTTGGAAAGAATGGCTTGAGGAAATCGCAAGTAATTGCAACCATAGTAATTTTACGGATACAAAACGGCTCGAGTGCTCCTGAACTAATTTGATTCTGATGTGCTCTTGTTTTATGTTGAACATGTTGCTGGATAATCTCTGTTTAAATTTTTTCATTAAATATCAATACGAACCTGTGTAATTATGACTTAAGCCTGCGCAAATCGTCAAAGTCTAACACCAGTATATCTCATCTATCTATTATGCAAGATTGAAGACTCGACCGCACCAAACGAGATCGTTTAATAAGACAGTACCAAATTTCGCATGCCATCAGCCGCCTGGTAAAGATCACTTTAACTGGCTTGATATAATACAATAAAAAGTAGGAAAATATGTATAGATAGCGAAATCAAATAAATAACCTAACGTCTTAACGGCACCCTGGTCGTGAAGTTCGGCACCACTCATTGTTTCGGTTGGTTTTCTGAAAGTAAACATAAGCAGTGCCCCTTAGACAAGTTCTATCCTACCAGGCTTAGACCCTTCAAATATATTCCGTTTAACCCACCGAGCAAGCCCTATTCTGCGGTACCTATTCTTCACCTGTGTATCTTCTATAAGAATAAGACACATGAATAGATCGCTGAATTTTATATTTTCTCCTTCATACAATCCCCGTGGCTTGGGAGTTCTTGACCAGTGAACTTCTTCTCTCACATTGAAACACATCAGGCTCCCCGTATGGTCATCATTTTTGGGGACGTCGGGGTAAAATATTCCGACTTCCAAGCCACCTTTCCTCAAAAAGTCAAACCCATTAATTGTGGTTGAATTATCGTTCGATTCTATGACAGAGTCAACTGCAGTCAAATGTGTACCACTCAATACCAAAGAAGCATGATCAATGGTCCCGTAAGCATCATCGTATTTTGGTGATCGATTCGTTTTCTCTACTTTGATACCTTCAAGATCAAAGCCTATCGGAAGATCTTGAACGACGTCCCCCGAGTTCTTTGCTTGTTGGCTTTCATAGGAAATAACTCCTTCTAGTGATGCCCATGACCAAGTCGGGGCCAGATAATTTGGATATCTTCGTGCGTTCTTATCCAAACTAAGCCAGAGAAGTGCCCCAGGTAAGTGAGTGCTCCATATCCCGGCTAGGTACTTGGCTTTAGGTATCAGTGCCTGGTACTGTCTAGCCAGTCCAGCTAGAGCTGGAAACTTGTCCGTATGGTGTGTGAGAAATCTGTAGTCTTCCACGAGTCTGCACCAACGACCCATTATTGAGCTGTGAATATCCTGCGTTAACATCTTTCTCGGATATTTAGTATCCGCAAGCCGATTTATCCCATTTTCGGCATCTAGAGTTTGCCATGGAAGCTGAGACGTTGATTTTAGTTCACGGCACTCCCAAAGAAGCAAACTTTTCCCAAAATGTATAATTTTCTTCGACAGCTCTCTTTCCTGAAGCGCCCATCCTCGAGATCTAAGAGGAGCGTCTGGATAACCTTGAATTCGGTGGTCCGAGTCACTTCCGTACGATTGCTGAAAACTCAACGGCTCGTCACGAAATACGCGAATTCTGCAATGGCCATGTTCATCATCCGTGACATCAAGATCGAGAAATGGCCCGAGCTCACCCTGGATATCCGACAAAGCCCTGCAGCCTCCGTCACCATCTTTAGAGCTGAGAGCTGACAGCGTACAATAAGCGTTGCTGTAAACCTCGGACATAAGGCCAGATTCCCACGCCCAGTCTTCTTCGTCATCTTGGATAATACAGAGCGAGTCAATCCACAAATATCGCTTCCCCAGTTGCCGAGTGACACGAACAGCATCTTGAAAGGTGTTAGACAAGTCATCAAGTGCAATACGGTTCATTCGTTGCAGGATACTATGTTTAGTGGTTTTGAGAGGATGCTTCTCCGGTAGACCCCAACAATGACTAAGGGTCACATAATCTGGCTGGACATCCGACTTATGGAAATCATTTGACTCTCCTAGCACTAATCTAATATCATCTCCAATTCCAGCTGCTTGAACGTCGAGAAGCCGCGTAGGGAGGAAAGTTCTCTGATCAAGAGCAGGCAAAATGCAAGCACGATGGTTGTGAGTGCATTCTTCCAACCAAAGCCTCATGATTTGCATATAGTCCAAGCTATCGTATACTTCCACCGGAGGCAAATGACCTGCAGCATATCAGTATCGATTTTTCCTTAATTGAATTTAATCGTCGATAGTAGGAGCGGCGTACTCACTCCAAGAATTGGGAATTCGATAAAATGGGGCATAAGAAATCAGGCTTTCATCCACCACAACATGTATCCGCGTGTCGCCCGCCCTTCTCAATGTGACCTTATCATCCTTGAAAGACTGCGGCGGAAGTAAATACATTCGTGTCGAACATATACTTACGAGAAATTGACAAAGTTGGCAGCCCTCAATCGCTGCTGACTGCACACTGTCGAATGATTGGAGTGATATACCGGACCAGGTTCGTGGTATGTTACGACTTCTCTCAGCCCAGAACGAAGAACCTATTGAGGAGCAGACATGACATAGTTGATATGTCATTTGGATGTTATGGGATATAGACCGAGGAGACAGGCTGGTAGCAGCTTTGGACCTAACAACCCGCTAGCAATTACCCGGCGGCGGACTTACTGATATCTTCAGTACATCTTCACTCGAAACGAATCAAGATCTTAAATAGAATTATATTTCAGCTCATTCCTTGACCTGAGTGGAGATAACTACTTGAATGGAGATGAAGGGTAAGACGGATCAACCTCAATCCTGATGAATTTAGCCCACGTGACACTTTGCCGCTTTGCACAACCCTCGTTCACGTGCGTCGTGTTCATGAGTAGAATAGCTGACATTTTCATATGAGGAATAAACTTCTTTGGCGTGAGTGCTTGCTTTGGGCATTTGGTCATATGTAAGCTGATCACAAAGGAACGGGCAATAGCTGCTAGCTACATTCCTAAAGCCTCCCCTCTCCAGCCCCCATAGTACGCTTCTTTCTGAGTCCTGCTTTAACGTTTCTCCTCCTCTCCGTCCTTGGTATCTTCTCTTCTTTCTTGACCACCAGCTTCGCAATTCTGGCATTAACTGCAATAGTCCTCGCTCCTAAACCAATATCTTGCCCGTGTAAATCCCAGACCAAGTCTATGCCTCTCCTGATCACCATACAGACCGAACTCCCGCCATACCTGAAAGTTCCTATGTTGTCTCCCTTTTTCAACCGCTGGCCCTCTACAACTTGCACATCACAAGTCGACACCTCCGCCATACCCACAAACACCAACGCGATCATCCCAATCACTGGATTATCCGTATCGATCATGATGACTGCCCTTGTCGCTACTGCAGCCGCATACGCTTGGTTTGCACACTGCACATTTCCCAAACCCGCTTCTACATTCCGAGTCTCTTTTGATGATAGAGATGTTGATATAGAGTGGCCACTGCTCTTGCGAACATTCACCTCACTTCTCGGCACGCCCAATCCCAAAACCTGGCTAAAGTATGTCCCAGGTATGATCCTTACGCTTTTCACCACGCCAGTTACCGGAGCATGCCAACGGTGATAGTTTACCGCATCCAGAAAGGCTTGATATATGGTGCCGCCCACAAATCTCTCCCCTAGCTTGTCATGTGCCAGCATGTGATCTAGGGAATATGGTTGTGCTTTGATCCAAAACCTGTCGACCCTTCTGACGTTTCTGTAGATACGATACGGAGAGCATTCGCATGGGTTGACTATCACGTTGCTGTCTAACGGCGAGGCGATAGGCCTGACGCCGGGGCGAAACCGCCGCGTGAAGAAGTCGTCCCAGGAAGTAAATCCAAAATGTTTTAGATGGGGATTGCAAACAAATGTTGACTCGAAGCTCCACTGTGGAGTACGACGGCTTGAGGTCGAGTTACGTATCGCGGTTAGAGCTGGTGGTCCTAACCAGCCGGTCTGAGACTCATTAAGGACTGATGCTGACGCTGGTGATGAAAGGTAGGAAGCCCAAACATCGAGGACCTTTGAGAACTGTGCATTAAGCTTCGGGGACAGAAACGCAGTCTGCCCAGCTGGTGTAAACATTGGCCAGTCAAGAAGCGCATTTAACGGTAGACCGATGAGTTCAGAATCGGCAAAGAGTGGTGCGCGCGTGATGATCTCGTTGATCAATCGTAACAGATGTTTATAATCCCGGATCTGTGAGCTGCCAAATGGATCTCGCGCATACGCTTCTTGGAGTGGGATCTGGTTGAACATGTCGTGGAAAAGCATGTATAGCACTGGGTCATCCTCGATCACTGTCTGAGTTTCTCTGATGACTGCGTGCAGTGGTTTTGGGGTCGAATCAACATGGGAGACGAGGTTCGAGAGCCAGGTGCGCAGGATCCAGGTATCCTCTGGAAGCCAGCCACCGCAGCGTGGAATGGAAAGGGAAGGTGGAATTTGAGATGACCCTGTGATGGACATTTGAGGGATGTTCAAGGGAAGAGCGAGAACTACTCTTATGAGAGTGGTGTAGGCTCTCAGGCCGAGACCTGAAGCTGAGAGGTCGAGACGTAGTATATGAAATATGTGTTCTGGTGATGTGTGAGCACAATTGCGGCTTGAGATATTTGGACAGGCCCTCAGAATTTGGGATTAATTCATGATGTCCTAGGCTCAATTTCATGCTGTTGTGACAATTTCATTTATCTTGTACCCTAGACATGGAGTACAATTAAAAAACAGGAGGGTATTGGTTACACTGAAATCATTCGCAAATCATACTGGTGGAACATGTTGTACCCACACCATCGCAAAGGATGTAAATTTGAGCTACAAACTAGAAAAAGCGCTACAGCCAGGAGATGTTTACGTCTGTTAAAGCTTAGGACTACCAGCGGACTTCTCATTTGCTTCGTTTACCCTGGCCCACTCAATCAGCCTTTTCTTCCTCAGCTCAACCCCCGTTCTCGGTGCTCTCCCATCAACATGTCCCATGAACTCTTTGGTTGTGAATCCCAGCAACCCCAGAAGCTTCTTGGGGATCGCATCCAGATTCTCCCACCCTATGGCTACGATCATATTCTCAATTGGTCTAATCCAGGGTTGGCAATACTGTATCGTCATACTTCGTCTCCCTTTGATGCTCGAATTTGAACCGCCGCCATGCCAAAGGGTATTTAGAAAATAGAGCATGGATCCAGCTGGCATGATGGCAGGAATAGTTTGGTCCCTCGAAGGTCTCTTAGCATCATCCCAGAGATGCGAGCCGGGAACTAGAACCGTGGCACCATTTTCGGCGGTGAAATCATCCAACGCAACCATAGTTCCCTACAATATTAATCAACTAAAGAGAGCAAGAAGTATACATGCGGTATTACATACGATACCCATGAGGGGTCGTGGCCGAGGCAACGTAATTAAACCATCATCCGTATGCAATTGTTGAGGTTTCTCCCCAGGCTCAATAACTACCGTGTGAAAACTTGATAGCAGAGGGTTCGGCTCCAGGAAATAATCATTCAGCTTCTCTACAGTTTCGTGGATAGGGAAACAATCAAATTCGCGGCTTTTGTCGGCCAGTGCGTAAATTCTCCTCGTTTTGAAACCTTCAAAGCTGTTTCGACCACCTTCAATAGCTGGATCAAGGCGGGCAAGTTCACTGTTTGCTGTAGCAACTTGATTGGGTGTATATAGACTGGGTAGAATCACATAACCTTCCTCGAGGATACGGTCGATGAGATGTGCAACAGACGGGTCTTTTTTACCTGGTATCAAGGTTGTGCCATAGCCGAGCTGAACTCGATCCTGAAAAGAAGCCATTCAGTCTCTGGCCGGAGGGAATTCCTGTCGCTGTCCCAGTATGAAGGTTGACTTCAGTGAAACTGGTATTTATTGAAGGACAAATGAGTATTTTGAAAATCTGAGCACTATGTGTATTCGTACTCGTACATTGATCGACCGGGGGGAGGAATGGGCATCACATATTTATGAGGAACAGTATGTCGGTTTATTTGAATTAGCCCCAATATCTAGATGTCAATCTGACTGTATCATTGGGCTTGTTAGTTTACTTACTTGCTTGTTTCTAGGCGAAATATTACGTTGTGGTGGTGAGTGAGGAGTACCGAGCACGCTTACGAGCATGCCTCGGTACTCGATGTATTCATTATTCATTATCAACTACTGGGACTTTAGCGCTATAACACTTATTGCAGTCCCGTGCATCGGGAAATTCTAGTCAGGTCAACAGGAAAAGGGAACAGATAGGAAGTGGTGGAAGAGTTAGAACTCAATGAGGCAGAAGTATCCAGGTTCGTGGCAGGTGATTCTCGTGATTACTGTATCTAATAATAATAATTTGGACCGATTACACATATATTCAAGTATAAGCAATACCCTTACCTCACTCCACTCAAATAATAAATTAAAAGTAGCTCGTCTTGGTTATAATAATATAATAATAATAAGGTTATTTGTTGATGATCTACCCCACCCCCGACCAACCCCGCCACGAAATCATCTTTTGTAACGCGACCGCCAGCTGCCCTCATCCGCGTCTATTACAGCTCTCGAGGTCATTGCTCCACACTCCACCAGCTCGACCGTCGACTACTCTCCGGATGACCGTCTTAATCATTTCGAATATCGGCACTAAAGCGCAATGGACCCTCTTAGCATCACCGCGAGCGTGTTGACATTGGTGCAGGTGTGCATCAAGTCTAGCGCCGCTCTGTACAGTGCCATTGACGGCTTCAACAGCAGTAAAAGCGACATACGGAATCTCAAAGCCGAAGTAGGGGACCTAAACATTGTCCTTCAGGCTCTGGAGAGACATGTGCAACAGACGACAAAGAATTTCGAAGTCCTCAAACTAATCCTGCAACAATGTGGAGAAGCCTGTGAAGCCTTCAACAAAGCAGTATTGGCCGCTTTTGGAGAGTCGGGAAATCGTCTGCAAGGGGTTAAAGCCTGGGTTCGACTACAGCTTCGCGGTAATGACATTGAGAGTTTTAGGAAGCTCATCGGGAGCTACAAAGCGACTATGACCATAGCTCTCGCGGACTCCAATCTGTAAGCTTACGCTACACGCATCTTCCTATACCCAAATCCCTGGCCGGAGTACTAATGTAAATCTCTGCAGGCAAACCTCAAAAGTCACCAGCGAACTCCTCAACGAATATATCGAGATGACAAAAAAGGCTGCCTCGAACCTAGAAGAACAAATCGAAGAGCTCAGTGCTAAACTTGATCTTCTTAATTCTGAACAACATCATCCTCCCAATGGTCTCTCGACAAAGCAGACGCTTGACCAGAAGGCTAGCCTGGAGCAGTGTCTATCTGTTTGTCAGCAACTTCTTGACCACATTACAAATATTAAGCCTCTGGTGCCTCAAGTTCTGGAAGATGCGATGAAGACGAGTGGCTTGCAAGACACAGTCGAAGACATTGAAGTGCTTGTTCCACGAATCACAGCCAACGCCATAGACATATGCAGCCAGAGTCTGAACACTACAGCACGATATATACAAGATCTTCAAGAAGGAAACCAGTCGAAGTACAGGTCGAACGCAGCTCAGGTCATGAAGGAGTTGAACACTGCCCAAAAAAGCCTGGAGATCGTGAAAGAAGCGCAGCAGCACCGCGTCAATACCTTTGAGAGTATTGATACAGCAGAAGACTGCCGTCAAGTCATAGTATCAACGATTGGCGACTTGATAAAAGCAAATGGTCTTGCCATCGGAGCTCGCACAGTTAATGTCATGGGTCAAATGAACGATGAGAGCCTACAGCGGATAACAGATAATTTTCGACTACCAACTCCAGAAAAGTCACCATCTCCAGAGACTGAAGCTGCATTTGAGAATAAACATGGGTTTGGGCATACTATAAAGAAAGGAAAGAAGTGAAACCTTCGCAAACTATTTGCTGCTGCTGCGAACCAGAAGTGATTGATCCATAGACCCACAAGCATTGCCTGACTAGCAAGTCTAGTGTGTGTTATACACAGATTGCATATGTATACCAGACTCTGAGTCGTCGCAATGCAGAGGAACAGCGAGACTGGCTGATATTTGCTTGTCAGTTGGTTTAGGGTCATTTTGGCTTTGTATACTTTTCAAGATGCATCAATAGAGCTGCAGTGCGTTAGAGCTTGGATCTATCAGCTATAGTAGACAAATTTCATCTTGGTGGCATCTACTTGTCAACAGGTAAGTCGAAATTTCATGGGGCATATGCAGAATGTATTGAATACTTGAGATGAAGCCTTACGAATTAGTCGACACACAAATGAAGAAGAAAGCATACCGCAATAATATTATTGATAGGTGCACTGAATTTTCTAGAGGACACTAGTCTAAGGGATATGAGAAGTACAGCGCTCACTTAGATGCTCAAAGTATGAGCGGCATACCGTTTGCTGTTGTGATTGGATAGCCGGATAAAATATGTCTATATATCCGTCCCCTTGATAGCTACCAGAACAACTCAGCTACCCTCACTTGTTCTTACCAATAAACACCCGTCTCTTCTAGTAGACTCAATCTTTTTCTATCACACAGGGTAAGTCGGCGGTAAAAATATGAAATTGGCCATAAATTGAATTGTCATTAGCATTTACTGTCTTTTGACCGGCAAAAAGTCGAGCCACTGTTCAAACTTCGCCTATTCAGATCTCTTCTTTGTCTTGGGGAGACAGACCCAACATACAGTCATAGAGACAAAGCATGCAATACAAACAGGATGTAGCGCCCATGTGCCGACTTGCTGCGACAAAAGACCAGTCATGAACGGAACAAATGCACCTCCAGAGCTACCCACTGATGCTATGAAAGAAAATGCTAAGACCTGTTTCTGAGGTGGAATCAGACGCACGAATAGTTGCGTGGCACCAGGATAAATCGGGCCAAGTAATAATCCAGCTAATGAAACGGCAATTGAGTTACCGATGATGGATGGAACGAACCAGACGAGGAGTTGCAGGATGAATGCACCAGCTGTCAGTCCGAGGACGAAGTTTCGTTCTCCTATGCGACTACCCAGGTGTGACAATGTAAAGCGGCCTAGAAAAGATCAATTACTCTGATGCTACAACATAAAGAATTGAGAATCTCTGCACTTACCAACGGTGATTCCGGCCCAGAATCCTGCTGTGACATATCCAACTTTCGTTGGGTCTCCTCCGCGATAATTCACCAGAAAAGATATGACCCAGCCCGAGATCGCAACCTCGGATCCTTGATACGCAAAAATAAATAGAGATCCCAAAAGAGTCGTTCGATCCAAGACAAGGCTCTCGAAAGATTGCCAACGAGTCGGTCCCGTGGAATCACGTCCTGCTGGGCGTAGCGGTATCAAGCTTTCCTTCTCATAGTTCCAGAAGGACCAGCCATTGAACAACAAATTGAAAGCCGACAGCGCCATAGGAATAACGTAGAAACGAGACCAGTGGACACCGTTGGACGCGAGCGCGGTGGCAATCAAAGGACCAGTCGTACCGCCAATTCCATAAAAGCCCTGGAAGAATCCGGTGAGAAGCGGTCCATGATCTAGGATCGCGGTGAAGACCTGACCGATAGCGAGCACGATAGCCATTCCCACACCGGTTAGAAAAAACCTGTCCGATGAGTGTTTATCTTGTAACTAGGGACAATACTTGGACTTACCCGAGCACCGTCACCGGAAAGGGTTGCGCGCAAACAATCAACCCGTATCCCACCATCTTTATAAACTCTCCCAGCATTAAAGCTTTTGCTCGACCAAATCGGACTGTGAGCGTATTTATAAAGAATGCTGCACTGATAAACCCCAGGGCGATTGCAACGAATAGAAGTGACACAACTGCATACCCAATCCCGTAGTCACTGTTTTGAGAAATCATCAGATGTTGAGCTTCTTCGAGACAGGATACCTTACGTTTCAATGTAGGGAATCAATGCTCCGGGAGCAGAATCATTGAGCCCTAGCCCAAAAGAAGTAAAATCTAAGGCTATCACTCGGAAGCGATTCTTAGGCGGGTTCCAAAAGCTTTGCACTTCATTTTCATGGGTTTCATCTGGAATTGGAGAGCTTCTCTCTATATCAGTTGGATCAGGCGCGGTCTGATTGCGACTGGGAGAGTCCCGAGGTGGCACGAGCTGGGAGGGCAGTGATCGGAGTGGAATAGGTTGAGGTTTTGGAGAGGTAGAACTAGCCTCCAGAGGCTCGATAAGGAATCCCAATGAATGTTGATCCATGATGAGAATTTCGAGCACCAAAAAATAATGTAGATACTAAAGTCTCAGAGTTAGTCTCTAGTTGGTTTGAGTGTAAGGATATCAGCGTCACGTTGTTCGCGAAAATGGGGTAATTATTCAGCATTCGATTTGTAATCTATCCAATTGCCAATACGCTTACACTACATCACATCTTTTCCAAAATAACACTTAGAGCGTAGATTTTTGATAAGATGTGAAAGTAATAGTTGTGCATGCCAATTTCACACAAACCTTGCCCCACCAACCCCCTTTTCAAAAAGGGGCCAACCTCGCTTAGCCACCTGAAATAGGACCCAACGCATCAAAGCTAGCAACCAAGGCATTTGAGGTTTATATTTTTAATATGATATATTCATTCAAAAGCTAGCGTAAAGCCTCCGCAGCGGGAGCGAGCCGAACCGTCTTCTCAAGCAGCAAAGTTTATGGGGAAAATGTCATGACGTCAGGAGCTGATAAATGATGATATCAACAAAAGTCAATGACGGGTCAATAAATGTTATAATTACCCAAACAAACCGCAACGCTTAAAACTCTGTTTATTTCATTATTTCATTATCTCATCTATATCGCAATCAAGAATATTTTCTTATATGTCTCATACCATTCTCCGAGCTACGAGAAACTCATTCTTCAAACAAACCACACCCATTACTAGATCAATAACTTATAGCGCAATGACCATGGCAAACCCTTCCGATACTGCCAAAGTGCAGGACAATGCAACCCCTGCCGGTTCCTTCTCTACATACAACATCAAGAACACATCTATTAATGCAGGCGCCGGCGTGTCGCTATCCGATCAGCAGAAGCTGCTCGTAGGCAGTGTTTTGGACGTTGGTGTCTCCTACGATTGCGCATCTAAACTTTGAAACTAACAACATTTTCAGCTTTTCGGAGGCAACCCAACGCTCAAGCATCTCGGACTCTGGCACCGCGATGCCACATTTTCAGACCCCATCACCGTCGCCGCAGGCTATGATAGATTCGCCGCCCAATGGTACGGACTACCTGCGTTATTCAGCCCTATTCAGATTCAGTCACACAAGGTGCTTTCAAATGGAAATCCCATTGAGTTGGAATTATCAAACAAATACGTCGTCAAGGGCATAAAGAAGGAGCAGGTCATAGATTCTATTGTGAGGATTTTTGTTGGAAGTGACGGTAAGATCGAGAAGGTCGAGGATAAGTGGAACGGCAAACTGCCCGAAGGCGCGTTCAGTGAGGTGAGTAACTTCACATCAGCACCACCAAAACTATACTTACCATCATATAGGCTTTCCGGAAATTGAATGCTGTGACTGTGCCCAATTTCGTAAAGGTTCCCAAGAATGAGGAGGAAGACATGAAGATGCAAGCCGAAAGGGAGAAGTCTTCATAAACCGTGACAGTGTTACCAAATATGTTGCATTATGTACCAACAAATTATTTTCCAAAATAAAAAGCAAGCGGTTTTTCTCCTACTTCCAATCGAATTTGAACTCATTTCAACCCGCAACGTGCACCTCTTGCTTTCATTCTCGAGCAATTATTCTTGTATATTGAATGTCAGTTTCCCCTCTCCTCTTAATGACGTGAGCTTAGCACTTTTATTTGGTCTTCGACTGTGGAGCGCGGGGTAAAGTCGTAGTTTAGAGCCTCCCCCGTATCACGGAATAATTGTATGTTGCCGAATTTACCCCAGATCCATCTTGGCACAGTTCCCCCAGCGGTCGGTGTAAATGCCGCCGGTAAAATCTTGGCCTTCATTTTACTTGATTTATATATTTAGAAGATGTCTGTTCAATCATCTACTGCCCACGGTGCAAGGAACCTAATCATTCCATTATGTTTGTTCCTCGACTTCTTCCATATCTGTTGCTCAGCGTGGTAGCACATGCGAAATATATCGTCCCGGGAGCACGATGGCGTGACACAGATGGAAATTTGGTCAATGCTCATGCTGGGGGAGTTACCGTAGACAAAAATGGAACTTTCTGGTTATTTGGAGAATACAAAGTTGAAGGCCAAGTTGAGGGTGGCGGTGTAGCTGTCTACAGCTCTGATGACCTTGCCACTTGGAAGCACCACGGATTGGCTCTCAGTAAGATTGACGTTTCCCCTTCTTTACTAGAAATTTAAAGTACTGATACAATGCTTTACAGAACCAGTCGAGGGCCATCCATATATTTCCCCTAATAAGATCATTCAACGTCCCAAAGTTGTCTACAGTGAATCGTTGAAGAAATATCACGTACCAGGTCCCTCCCCTGATATAAGATTCGTACCTAACATACAATTAGATGTGGTGGCATGCAGACAATTCAACCTATGGTCTTCTGTTACAAGGACTCGCTGTATCAGATACCATCGGTGGACCTTACGCCTTTGTAAACGCAACTACTCCTCTGGGCAATTGGTCACAAGACTTTGGCATTTTCACTGATTACAAAGATGGGCGTTCCTACTCTCTATACTCCAATGGTGACCGCAAAGAAGGTAGAGACGTCTATCTCACCAGTTTCAATAAAGACGTTACTGCACTGGACAGTGTGGTTCACCGATTTGATAAGTATGATCTAGAGGCGCCAACAATTATCCAGACAGAAAAGAGTTATTATGCACTCATGAGCCACAAAACTGGTTATCGGCCAAATAGTAAAGTTTTCGTTGAATTTTTACGAATTTTATTTTAATAATCTTCTAGATGTTGTTGCATTCCGTGCTGATTCACTGGCTGGACCTTGGTCGCAACCATTCACCGTGGCCCCGCTCAATACACGAACATATAACTCTCAATCAGGGTTCTCGTTGAGAATCAAGGGAAAGAAGAAGACAACATACTTGTACTTAGGTGACCAGGTATGGTGTTTGTGGTCCCTGTGCCGTGGTTCTCTTTTTTATTGACGTGTAACCTAGTGGGACTCCAATTCACTATGGGAGAGTCGTTACATTTGGTTGCCAATGGAAATTGACGACAAGAAAAAAACCCTAGAAGTGGTGTGGAATGATGTTTATGACTTGGATGTGTAAGTTCGCTTCAAATTATTTTGGGCTGGAGTATTGGAGTGTTGAAGTTAAAGAAGATCATAATTTAACGTGCCTGTAGTAAATCGGGAGAGTGGAAAGCGATTCAAGGCAAGACATACTATGGAAAGGATGCAACAGTCAATGGTGATGCTTTTAAACAAGAGGCCGTAAGTTCTTTCGTTCATTGGCAGTAGACCAATTCTGACTTCTGTCTAGAACTTTGCTAGTGGGGGCGTTATTGTCACTGGAATCTTTGGAAATGACAGTAGCGTTACTTTCAGCGGCATCGAAGGCACAGGTAAACCTCAGTGGATTTCTTTCTACTATCAAAGTAAGTAGTTGAGCTTCCTGCTACGATGACCAATGCTTACCAAATCTACAGACACTGATGATATGGGATTCGGTGACCAACGTGAGTAAAATTCCAATTATCTTCCTTCACAAATACTTACGTACTATAGCTGGCGGCAGCCCCGATCGTATCGGCGGAGCTTGGCAGCTCCGTCGTATCAGCAGTGTGGTTGTGAACAACGATATCTCAAATGTGCATACGCTCTTTCAGCGAGACACGAACAAAGGAGTGTTGCTTTCTACGCCACTTCAACTGACGCTCGAGAAAGGAAAGAAGAACACTGTTACCATTCGAGGTCTGTATAATGGTTTCAATTACAAAGGGGCTGATATAGATCGCATAGTGGTCTACCCTCCCGAGAAGTAGATTCTAAAGGTTTGAAAAATGGCTATGCCCATATATATAATAAAGAACCCATGCTTCAACTTTCCTCAATCCGCATCTATCTCTACGTTTTCTTATTTTCCACGGATTGGATAAAATTGTTATCAAGATACCATGTTCAGTATCAAAGCACCTTCGTGTATGACAGTACGTCAACCTCCGTCACCAGCTGTGCCAAGAATGACTGAGTCCCCTCCAACTCCTCTAACTTCCGTGTTCTCTGATTAATATACCCCCTTCGCCCATACCAACCCTTCAGAAACTCTTTACTATCACTGACCCAAGTCCGCGGTACAACAACATCCAATTGTAATTTCTCCACGCCTCGCGCCCTCCACATATCCTCTACAAACTGCACCAAGTCCTTTCCCAGTCCCGTTCCCAGATGAGCTGTATCCATAGCTAGCATTCCGAACTCGGCTTCTTTATCTGTAACTAAGAATGTACGGACACAGCCCACAGGTCGATTGTTGAGGAAGCATCCAACCAGTTTCCTCTCATTGATGAGAGTGGCGAGTTCAGAGACAGTTGTGCGTCGCCATTGGGGCACCCAAAAGCCCTTCTCACCTATAGTATAAGCAGTATTGACGATCTCGGTCAATTCTTCAATCTCTTTGGCTGTAAGAGTCTTGATGATACGAATTTCGGCTTCGCTCGATCCTTTGCTGGCCATGACTATAGCCTATATCCTGAGCATAGATATGATGAAGTGATCTTGTTTGTGAAATGAATTACGGTGCGATTATTATAAGATAAAGGGTTTGCTCTCAAATTAAGATAGTCACTGGCTTACATCGTTAACGCCCACTACGTTGTCCCAACTGCATATAGCGTATTAAGTGGACACGCTGACTCAGAAGTTTAAAAAGCGTCCACTTCCACGCCCGATAGAATGCTGTAGCAAGTAAATGCTGACAACACAACTGTCAATGGCGCATTGACTCGCGGCCGCGCGTTAGAGATTTTTGCTTCTCCTCATTTTTTACGTTACTTGCATATGCCCCATTGGAGATTTGGCGGCTTTCTGATAACACCTCGCTTAGACAGATAGCCGAAAAGTAATAGGGGCTGACGACTACATAGAGCATGTCGCGCACGTGTTCCAAAAAGGTCAATGAATGAAATTAACACAGGGGTAGACATACAAATACGTGATAGTCCAATTTGTTACAAGACGTTCATGCTTCGTTTCGGAATGTTGAATTACTTTGCAGTATATCTGTTCCTACTGACACACCATATTGTCTTCTGTACGAAGTGAAGCGAACGGTATCATATGGTTAGATAATGTTAACTTAAAGGCTGAAAGCTACTTCTGGCCTAGATACATGAAAGATTGCTAAACGCGGTAGGGTAAAGTATTGCTGAGACAAGCGTCATGAAATATTTGTAGGTGTCGAACTAAGCTCGCCGAAAAAATATAATTGACATGATATAGATTTGAGAGGGCTTCACCCAGAGGTCCAACAACTGGTGATTCGTGTTAAGGTTACAGAGATCTGCGGGTTGTTTTCATTATCGAAATGTGAGAGGAATACAGATTAACTTCCTTAACATATGTATCTGGATTGGCCTATATGAATACCGCGAAGTCACTGCCGATACAAACACTCACTAGCAATGGAGGTAAAAGAAGAGGATATTAAACTGGGTATACAAATCATCGGTTTTGTGCTATCAATAAATAATCGATGTAATGCAATCATGACCACGAAGAGTAGTAAAGGCTAACCGCGCCACTACAAGTCCGCTTGTATATTTTCCATTCCCGGAACGCCAAATTGCTGCGCTGAACCATTCATTCATCGCACAAATTAGGAATGTCGAAACTGAGAATTGAAATTGTATCAGAGCAATGGCTTACGAGACAACGCCTATTAGAAAGGCCGGCTTTGTGTGATCATTGCTTGCGCTTCTTCTTCTTCGGCGCGTCATCTTCACTCCTATCGCCACCTTCACGATCCTTCCGAGCAGCCTTAGCTTCAAGCTCATCCCAATCCTCACCATCACTCTGCTCATCATCGGAGCCTTCACCCTCATCATCACTGGCATTACTATCGAATTCGCTGTCATCTTCCGAGCTCTCTTCACTGGCGGCCAATTCGCTATCTGACATTTCAAAAGCCGACTCCTCTGATTCTTGATCTGAGCCTTCCTCATCAGATTCAGTTGCCAGGAAAGACCATCCACCGTCGACAAAGAATTGGTGAGTATCTGCCTGAACAGTCTTCATGATGGTAGGCCAGTTCAAATTCAGTGGACCTTCGCTGAACGTGATATTGACCGAGTCGAGCCATTCCTTAACGTTCTCGAGTGATTCCACGGGAATGGTGTTAATATGATAAGGTGGGCGGTGGAAATCCTTGAAAACAAAGACCATATCGAAATTCTTGAGGCCAAATTGTACACGTTCAAGATGTGCGATTTCAATATCATCTAGTGTGATAACCATGAAAGGGGGCTCGGTAAGCTGAACTAAACAATCCGTCGATGGCTGACAGAAAACGTTCGATCGGAATGGAACACCGTTGAAGCCAAGTTCACGGAAAGGAACGTCAACGTCTACATTGTCGTTTTTGCCCGCCTCGGCTATCTTTTCAGCGAAGGCCTTGAACTGGCGATCAAGATCAGCGCGACGTCTTCGCTCTTCTTGCTCCTGCTCGAATTCCTCTTCGTCACCATATCTATACTTTCGCTTACGATTTCCAGTCTCATCGAATGAGATATCTGTTGCTTCTCGGTAGAATTGCACATCCTTTGTCTTCTTTTTTCCAATGAGAATTGGATCTTTCAGATGGACATGAATGATGACGACCAACTCATGTTGACAAGGCTGGAAAAACAAATGCTTCACATTGCTGAAGAGGATGTCGACACGTTGCAACTGTTGTAACGGGGATTGGTATCGCAAACCATTTTGGTGAATTTCAACCTTTCCTGGTACACGCTTACCATCCATGGCTGGGCGAACGAAAACGTTATCCATCACAGCGGGCCGTCGATCTAAGTGGATTAGTTATGAATTCTGCGCATTAAAGAAATCACTTACTTCTGATCTCTACCAATTTGTCTTGCTCTACCACATCCTCCATTTCCTTCTTCTCTTGCTCGCGCTTGACCGCATCCTTCTTCATGTTGGCTATTTGATTCGCAATGTCCTGGAATCTTTCTCCATCATGAGATCGGAAGGTAAGACTTCGAACGAAATGAGCTGAGGCATCCTCGAATGGCTGGTCATCCTTCCTACCAACACCCTGACCAGGCGATAAGAAGTTGATTCGGAGATATGAGAAATCACCTTCATCGCTCTTACTGGCATTTTTGATGGTTTGAATGTGAAATGGCACAGGGCGGCCCATTATGGGAAGAACAATGGTCGAGTTCTTTTGATCCATAACAATAGCAAGATCCCTAACTCGGGTTGGGAATTGGTTGTCCCGTTTATAAGACTCAAATCGCTTAAACTTCTTGATAGCAGTGCCGCTTTGGTCGCCAGTCGCCTCCGCAAAGCGAGTGAGCCCCTCGTCTTGCTTCTTCTTTGCAAGCTCTTTCTGATGCTCCCGACGTCTGGCCTCAGCTCCTTCGTCGTTCTGCGTAGTGCGTTCGGCACGCAGCTTGGTTTTGACGATATTCTTCGATGCCACAGCGCCTACCGCCGCGTCCTTCTTGGCCTTCTTCGGTGTAGGAGCCTGTTCTTCATCTTCCTTGAAAAAAAAGGACACACTTTCCAAATCCGCTGGGGCATCACCAGTGAAAACGACTGGGTCACCTTTTTGAACACGAACTGTGTCAGAAAGGACCATCGAATAGATTTTGCTCTGTTTATCCTGAGGTGTTGGGTTTTCGACATCATTGAAGCCTGTTGTAACGCAGAATGTCATACCATCTTTCAAAACTCTTGTATTCTTTGAGTTTAAGATCAACGTGCCATCTCTTATCTCAATTCCAATTACAGCTCCAAGGTTTTTGACAAAATGTTTCTCCAACTCAGGCTTCCGGCTCCTGACAGTTGCTAAGGCTCTGGCGTAGACATCTTTCGCAACGGCGCCATCTCGGATCTCTTTTATAGCCGCGTTATGTACCTGGATAAGAAGCTTATATACACTCTCTTGGGGCTTGTTGGGGTCGATGAGGTAGGTTCGAGCGATAAGTGAAGAGTATGACTTGTACCGCAGGCCAAGCGAGGATATAATCACACCAGCGTGTAGGTTATCATCATTAACCTGAGCACTCAACTTCAAATCAAACTTGCCACCGCTTTGTATAATTGGGCCATGCGTCCAGTCCAGTTGCGTAGGATCAAAATCGGTGGCCATTTTTGTAGCTTTCGCCCCAATGGCGACGTTTTTCCAGAATTTTGTGTCATCCAATTTGCTGTCAACATTAGCAGCCAAAGTGCTGTGCTTGACTTTCTTCTCCTCGTCGAGGACGTTGGACATTTCTTCGACAAAATAAGGGTTCATAAGCGCAACGCAAGCTTTTGAGGCATTTCGCATGGCGCGCTGTAACAATATATCAGCAAAATTTCGAAGCCAACGCACGATTAAGGCCTCATACCAGCTCCTCGCCATCCTTGACGGCCAGCGCAGCAGTAGAAATGGCTGGAGCGATATCCACTTCCTCTACTTCCTTCGATATTGATTGGTATATTTTCTTCCACTCTTCGATAAATGGTCCAGTGGCCTCGACTTTTGGCAAGACACCAACTTTCTTCTGTCAAACCACACCCGTTAGTTTTTAGGCAGCAGCATTTCAAGATGTTGGATGACTCACGCCAGAATCCTTCATGATGGTTGTAATTTGCTTGAACAGAGCGGCATTCTGATCTGCATCTTTGCCGCGCACCAGTAGTTGAAGATCAATCTTTCCACCTTTCAATGGTTCCAAGTGCTTGCCTTTACAGTGTTACAGCTTGCCCCAGAGTAGTTAGTTAGAGAAGCTCTCACCTTTCTTTGCAGTTGTAACAACGTAAACGGCTTCCAAGGTAAATAGGAACAGTGTCGCAGGGAATTCGTACCCAAGGAGCCAGAACTACCAAGAACATCAGTATATTGTGAAAAGGATGCAGGTATACGGTAAACCCGTACGTGTATCGCATTGTTCTTCTGAAACATTGAGGCTTCTTCACTTTTGCCCATCAATACCAATATCGATGAAGCACCGCCAAAGACCGCGTCGCCAGTGTGTTTGTCTGCCTTCCATGCCTTGTAGAATTGGCCCAGCCGCTCCTGGAAGAGGTCTTTGTCGATTTTGATCTCTGCCATGATGCCTAGCTATGGGATGGATGCGGGCAAAGAAGGAAAAGAGAATGTAGTGTTGAGAAAGATGAGAGGAGACGCGAGCTCCTCCCAACTTTTAGAGTGCTTTACGCCTAAAGCGCGACTTGAATGAATTGGCGACCGTAGTAAAGATCCAGCCTTATCACGTGATTACACGCTCAGGCTGTCAGTTGAGTCAGTAAGCTTTGTTTTAGTAGGCCATTTTTTTGAAGTTGGTATGTATTCACTCATTAACCAATGCTAAAAGATACCGTGTATTCTCACTGCATCTATTGCAACAAACAGACTCTGCGATGAATATGAAGCTTGGCTTTCGAGGGAAAGCTTTATTCTTTTAAAACTCCGATTTCAATACATCAAATTTATCAATAGGCACGTTAGGTTGAGTGGACTGTTTATCCTGGAAATGTCTGTATTCAAAATGTAACTGACCATCATAAAAAATTCTTCAATCGGTGCGTGTAGCCCCAGTCAAGGCTACACAAGAACAATTCTTTCTATTAACGTTTACAATTCGAGTTAGAGAACCTCACAATGACGACACTTCAAGGTTTGCCTGAATGTCATCCTTTCCTCAAGGTCGTGGGGCTTTTCCTGTAACGTGCCTAGTGTGTATGTTGCGTTTACCCTTCAATTAAATTTGCGAATGACTCTCTGGGAGGCAAAACGAGAATAGATTTTGGAGATTCGATCACCGCATGTCTAGAAAGCATTTCGCGCTGTCTTGGGGATTACCTGTCGATAAATTCGATTCCACACTCGTCACTATCCCGAAACCATATGCTCCATTATTCCATTATCGTAGCGAACTTCGAGCGTATGCTTCAGGTAACACCCGAACAATACAGAGGAAAGAGCATCTTGCCGTTTTATTGAAATTTATGGATAAAAATCTATCGCAGACCGAGCGGGAATACGGCTATTCGGGGCTTGACCAAATGGTTTCTTATACATTGCTCTAGACCTTGTTTCGACCCGAGGAAACCATTAATGCCCAGGGTGACCATTTCGACGAGTGCTACATTGTGGATTCCTTTGAGTATGTAAAAACAATCCACCCTGGCACCGACCTCGATTTGACGCCGTACTTCAAAAATCCACACTAGAAGATGGGATTATAATGGAATTCGATTTAGTATATCTGAAGAGAAAAAGTTAGGGAGTACACAATTGTGGTTAAGATCGATACCTTGATGGTCTATCCCATTCGATTCCACAAGAAGGAAACCACCATAGCCTTGCAACAGAGGTTAATCGGAAGGGGTGGAAAGCGGAGGACGATCCTGGATAAGACTTATATGCACTACAATGGTATGTAAGATCAACGTCATCATTTCGCATTGCTATTTTATTCGTTCATCTTATAGCACTGGCATGGTCAGAGCCCCCGAATCAACCTGCACGTCCAGTGCATGCGAGCATGCTAGTCCCGAGCCACGTAAGTTCAAGTATCAGAGACGGATTCTAGTTTAAAAAGTACAGGCAACTGGTCGCATCATATTGGATTATGGTACACATAAAACAGGCGGCTCCTCAATTAACGACAAATATCTCGACATTGGGAGCAACCTCCGACAAAGACAACCAGTTCCAATCAGTTGTGAATGCCGAGGCTATGCAGGATACTAGTATGGCTCGAAAAGCAAGCGATAAGGAAGACAAGTTCATGTCGCACTCGAACACCCAAAATCTTACCACAAGTAGCAAGTAGGATAATACTATATAATAGTCAGTAATACAGTAAATTTAGATTATTTTTCCTAAGTATAATTATAAGTAGTATTAATTAGTATTGGTATTAATATTAGTGTGTGTACTAGGATATATGAGCTGTACTAAATGTGAATTTCTATCAAATCGACTAGATTTTTGTTCATGTATTTTTAGCGTTGCTATTTAGCAAGCTAAATTTAAGGAAATGCTCTATATTATAGTGATCGTTGTAAGTGTGAACTGGTTACCGAAGATCTCCATTTCCTTACCTATCCAACGCATCTCAAATAGTCCAAGGCGCTGGAAAACATTGGTACTAAACCCTGGCATAGAGGTAGTAGCAAGAAGAAGCCCATAGTTCTCAGTGATGCGAAGGATTGAAATTGGGCCAGTGGCTTTTGTGTTGAGGTCCATCTCTTCCCATGAGTCGGGATAAATGCTACCAATGATTTCCAGATTGGTTTCGGTTTCTATTTTATTCAGAGGGCGTACAAAACGAGGTAGAGAATGGGTTCCACTGTTGGCAGGCGGAGATTGTGGAGATGTGCATAACGTAACGTATCGGCCGCTATTTTCAGAGTGGAACATGTAACATGTATTCCCTCTTGCCCGTGACATTAAAGGCCCTCTGATTCGGAGATATCCCCGTTGAGTTGGGTCGACTTGACCAAAGGAATCAGATGGAAATGTTGGGACCGAGGCGTCAAAGAGTTTGATGTCTGGCTGCAACGGAGAGCTTTGTTGGCTGAAATCCATGAAGTAGCACTTGAAGTCAGTCGATGCCCATGACCAGGACGGAGCACGGTACGTTGATGGTCGAGGGTTGATGGTAGTGGATCGAATGTTGATCCACCACAGTAGCTGGGACATGATATCGTTCTTCCACAAACCTGCTAAATATATGTCCCCCGTCAATTGATGAATATGTCTAGCGTATCCGGAGAGTGCCGGTAATTTGTCGGAGGTGTAGGTCAAGTTCCTTCCGGTGAAATCTTGGATAATGTATTTCCAGTCCACCCTTGCTTTTTTCGACAGGTCTGACGGGCTTTGCGTTGGACCATTCGCGTTGAGTTTTGTAGAGAAACATTCCCATACAAGCTGCGAAGTTTCAAATTTAAGGATGCGGGGCGACAGGAGGCGTTCTTGTAAACACCAGGCTCGTGTCTCGAGAGGCTCCGGTACCTCTTTGGAGACGAAGGGAGAGAGCTTCATCTTGTATGGGACGACGTATACGGCTCCAATCTTACCATTGCCGAGATTATAAGGTAAGGCGCAGCTAAACTTGGTTGGAACAAAACTTGTCGAAAGCACGCCGTCGCTGATCTGTCTGGCGGCTGATGCAGAAATGGTGAGTGCTGCACCACCATAGATATTAGGCATTTTAGCAGATTCTTTTAACCAGTCCTCGCCATTGATTGAATCCTGTACGATGCAAAGTGCATCAATCCAAACATATTGAAAACTAAGCCGCCGGCAGATCAAGATAACGTCTCTCAGTGTGGGTGGAAGTTCTGACAATGTCAACGTGTGATCCTCAGACGCCAACCTCACTCTATTCAGCATTACAGATTGTTTTGGAATTCCCCAGCAGTAACTGAGCGCTACGTAAATTCCATGTTCTCCCAGCGATGAGATGTAAAGTGATGGTTCCCTGTCAGTGGAGCCAACATCTATCAAACGAGTTGGGAAAGGAGCATTCATCTTCTGGGAACACTGGGAGTGATCATCAACACAAGTTTCGATCCACCTTCTGGCAATATCATATGCAGCATCGCAGTCGTATGTGATTAGCGGGGGTCTTCTCCAAATGACACCTGATGCCGGGTCACCTTGTAAACTATCAGTCAAATGCAAAACACATGACCGCTCAAGATTTGCGAATACCATCTTCAGCAACGAACACCAATTCTCTTTTTTTGCCTTTTCCACGAAAACCTTCGATCACATTGATCTTCTCACCATCGTGAAATCTGTTGCTTGTTATCGCATCCAAAATAAGGTCGTCGCCCACTCTGTTGACGCCAATCTCCCATCGTGGTGAAAGCAGCCTACAGAAAGGGCAACCTTCTTTCGCCCTAGAAATTGTCAATGAGTTTGCTGTAATGTCATGATGATTCTTAACAGGAAAGGATTGTATGTCGATGCTACGACAGTTCGCGCAGAGCTTCTCAATCAACTCCGCCGTACTGGGAGCGCTATAATCATGGCTAGGACTTGAACCTCCGGGCATGATCTAGCGCGAGCGCTCAACGCGTCTGGTTCTAGTCGTAAGGGAAAGGGAATAAATAATAAAGAGAAGACGAGATTTCGGCCGCTCTACTATAAATATGATCGCAGCTTACTCTTACCTATAAGGCTGCTGATATCTGGGCCTCAATACCAGGCGGTGAGGGGATTCTGCCCACGTAAAATAATCTGGCGTCTAATTTCTATAAGAGAAGGTCAAAGATTGTATAAATTTCAGATTTTTAATATAAAGAAAAATAAATGAAGTTCGAAAAGTATAAAAATAAAGGGATTTTTCTAATCTAATGATCTGTCGGGAGCAGATATACTATTACGATGCTGAGGTTGCCATATATTATATATTATTACTGAATCACATCACACTATCTTAATGAGCTATAAGCTTAATAATATAGAATTTTAATATAGGATTTTTGGAGTTCTAAATCGAAATTATATAAGTTGGCTTTTATCTACTCAAGAACAGAAGATTGCTTTGATGATAAATATAACATTTTGTTACGGAAGCAGAAAGAGATAGAGGGAAAGCAACGGGAGTCACCGCCAGCTGTGAGTGTGACCTTAGACTAACATCACACTTCGGGAGAGTTAGTGCTAGTCTGTCTCGAATGAGCCTTTCGTCTGGATTCTCATATTGGATCTGCATCACGGAGGCCACCTCGATGCTCAATATGCCCGAGACAATCTAGGAGGTTGCAGTGTGCCGATATATCGAAAAGGATGAGACGATCCCAGTTGTCTTATTCAAGGAGATTAAGAGTGGCCAGGGAGGAAGAATTATAAGGGACTCGGCGATGAGAAGCGGCGGGATGTCGTCTGCGATATTCGATCGTTTATGGTTTCTCTGCGTCGCTATGGGAGAATGCGAGGTTATGATTGGTTGCATTCCGTACGCCACTCCCACTTTTAAAATCCGCTAACCTCTACTCGTATTTCAAAAACGGTATAGCGTGGCTGAAGGAATCGACCTCATGGTAATTCCTCTTTGCTCCGCGCTCTAGGGACAAGGCTATTGGTTGGCGCGTAGGCACAAGGAAATGGAAAGGCCAGTGCATTTGTTGGCATAATTTCAACGGTTCTTCACCTCCTTATCAATAATTCCTATGACATCTACCTGCCAAAGATCATCTGGGTGTCTTTGTTTCAATACACGGTCATATTTGTCAATCTGGAACGGAGGTACCGGATTTAATGGCTAAAAGTATTATCGCGAATCTAGAATCCGAGAACTTTCTACTACCAGGTCCTTATTGCCTACAGATTCTGGTGTATGATGAGATGAGTTGAACGATCTTGGCCATAACAGAGCTACACCAACCTTCTGAATGGAGATACCGGTTTCTATCTGTTATGTCCTTCTGTGCCACTCGACAACATACGCAGATGACGTCTTTTCTCTAATATGCTTCATATAGTCGAGCAAGTCTATATATATAGGATGTAAGTCTCTCAACAGTTCTATATTATATCCAGAGAAATCACATCATTCCATCAAATACCTTCCAAAACTTGCCATCAACAACCTTAACTCTTCCCAAAATGCGTGTCTTCCTTACAGGTGCCTCCGGCTTTGTTGGCTCAGCCATCATCAAAGAGCTTCTCAGCAATGGCCACACTGTGCTAGGTCTCGCTCGCTCTGATAAATCTGCGGAAACCCTCTCCACCGCTGGAGTTGATGTTCACCGCGGTTCCCTTGAGGATCTCGAGTCTTTGAAGACTGGAGCGGCAGCTTGTGATGGCGTGATCCACTGCGGCTTCAGTTCTGACTTTTCGGACTACTCCGGTGTCTGCGAGACTGACCGACATGCCATCGAAGCTATGGGATCTGTACTTATAGGATCGAACAAACCAATAGTTCTTACGACGGGGTCTTTTGTGCTCAAACCTGGAGAGATTGGCACCGAAGATTCTGGTGTAGATCCGAGTTCCATGTCAGCCGCTCGTATATCTTCAGAGATCATGGTCCCTCTATTAGCAGAGAAAGGTGTCCGTATCTCGGTCATACGACTCCCTCCTAGCGTGCATGGCGATGACGACCATGCGTTTGTTCCTGCTATCATCGCTGCAGCTCGTGCGAAGGGGGTCGTGATTTATGTGGGCGATGGACAGAATCGATGGCCAGCTGTACACCGTTCCGATGCTGCCCGGCTTTATAGACTTGCACTTGAAAAAGGTGTGGCAGGATCCAGGTATCACTGTGTCGCTGAAGAAGGTATTCCAATCAAAGAGATTGTCGACGTTGTGGGTAAACACCTGAACCTACCAACCGAGTCCCAAACACCAGAGGATGCGTTCAACAATCTAGGCTTTCTCGCCGTTCCTCTTGGTATCGACAATCCATGTTCAAGCAAACGGACTCGCGAACTCCTTGGATGGCAACCAACACAAGTTGGGCTTATTCAAGATCTTGAGCAGGGGACGTACTTCACCTCTGGAAATGGCACAACCGTGAAAGGGTTCGTCAACTTGTAGTTCGATTTATTAGGAAAAGAGCTTGGGATTGAGAGTCCCCACTATGTCAATGACAGTACACACGGAAGTAATGAGGCTTCCTCTCAATTTATGTACCTTCTAAATCTAGCAACATGAACAGATTATAGCTTGAGTTAGAAGCTTTACTATTATTGAGTTATAATTCACTTTTTGTGCTTATATGTTCTTGCACATGCAATTGACCAAATAGCCCAGTCCTTTCATTGTACTACGTTGAAAAGTGAAATGAGGTTTGGAAGTTTTATATTTGCCATGACTTTCTGCAGCTCTCTATTGATATTTGTATAGCCCCTTATAATAGGAGATTTAAGTGTGTCAGATTACTAGGCAACGAGTGCTCGACGTGGAAAAGGCACAGAATATGGATCACTGTAGTCAATGTGGCTGTGTATTAACGAAATGGCCTATCATGTCACATCGAAAGCGGCTTAAAAGTAAGGCTGCTAACTGAAATATGTTGAGACATTAGATCTCTCACTCTTGTCGATTGTAGTTGCATCAAAGGGGGGCCATTGAGAGCCAAAAATGTGAAAATGAAACGTGACTGAGGGTTCAGCACATGTCAAAACTTTCCTAAATTGAGCTGAACATTAGCTAGCATATTATTCACCGACTTTCGCCCTTCACGCCTCGGGCTTATAAATAAACTTAACACGAAATTTATAGGGCCTTACGAGGTCGTTTCGCGCTAGCTCAAAACTGTTATCATTTCATCTGCACTAAAATTCACAGAGCGAAGCGACGTGTCGAAGAAAGGAACCTCTCATAGCAACAGTACAGCTCTTAGCTGAAAAAGAGGAGCCGTCTCTAGATCATGCAGCTCTTCTTTGCTTCCCACTAATTAAATAAATTGCTGCCCTCATTTCCAGTAACGGATCATCACTTGGCGCCACCCCTGGAATCCTCGGCACCGGGTCAAAGATAGTGTTCTTCTGTATTGCCAAAGTTTCCTCTTCCGTCTTTAAGCTATCAACTTCTATAGTTCCTAACTCAATTACTGGATTGGATTCCGCCCAATGAATTGTCGCGTCGTCAGTCACATCGCCATCAATTGCAACTTGAGCGAGGATTTTGAACCCAATTGGACCTTTCGAAATACGCGCCGTGAGTTCATCTCGAAGGTAAGAATTTGTTTGAGCTGCAAGGGTGGCCGTATCAAGAGTGATAACTCCAGCTGTAGGTACAATGTGGTAGCGGATGAATGTTTCTTTGCCAGATGCATCGATGAGCTTGAACGCATTGACGCCCCAATATTGCTCTGTACCATAACTCAGCGGCGCTGGTTTTGGCCATTGTACATGCACCAATGCTTTCGGGTTGGAACCAAGGAATCTTTCAATGGGCTTTGGTGACGGAATATCCGGACCAGACGTTGCTAACGCTCGCAACATCTCCAAGAACTCGGTTCCGGTGCGAGTCGGAAATGTTGGAGTAGAGTGAGCAATGATATCCGTGTGTTGACGTTTGCCATCTACTTCCTTGAGATTGAAGCGAATTGCAATCCCACGTGGATCAGCATTTTCATCTGTGTCTGGGATTGTTGGCAGTCCGGTTGAATTTGAAAAGCGGACTAGAATTGGAGTAGAGGGTGAATTGAAGTGCTCCGCGCTGGAAAGTTCTGCGGCCTTTGCGGACGGCGTGAACGTCCCAGTAAGTAAAGTACCTTTCGCATGAGCTAGAGAGATAGTAAGTTAATGTCAAACTTTAGATAGTTTTACGAACCAGGTCGAAATCCTGGATGACTTCCAAATATTGCTTGGAGCTGGGCGACCAGATCGGCAGCTGTCTTCATTAATTGTTCGTCATTGGGAAAAGGCATGTTTCTATTAGCACCAAACCGGGCTCTATGAAAGGAGAATGGATTAACAATGCGAGAAATGTAGAAAGTTTCTAACAAAGGGAACTATGTAGTTATATAGTTGTGCTACCGTCAAGCACGGAAAGCTGTGAGGAGCTGACCAATCTTAGCTAGTCTGAAGCAACATGCACACGAAGAAAGAATGCTGTGCCACAAGAAGTAGTAGATAAGAGGATGAAGAGATAGCGGCTGAATGCAAGTCACTCTAGTGACCATTACCTACGGTGTAGTTGGAAAGGAGTAAGAAACCATTGGTTAATATACTCCTGCGGGGCTGCTGTTACTCAGCAATCTGCATGCCTAAAGGACCATCTATGTAAGCAGAATATGATGCAATTCGACAGAATGATTAACTACAACAGGAAGTCGATGTTACGGTGGTTAGTTAAAGATTGGTTTGGTCTGATAGAGAGTACACGATAAGGCTCAATTACTGATGAAATGTGTTATGACTTGCACACATAACACGCATGGACGTAAAATCGCAATACTTGACAAGCCATATAAATGAGCTCAATTTTCCTCTGAAATAAAGCTAATATTGTGATTGTTATTTTTAACAAGTGAGTTATGTTACTAAAGCATTACAATATTTCAGAATAAGTTGTGAAGCAATTGCATTTGCACGTGCGTGCCAACCGGTTTTCTTTGAAATCCGAACTCAAATCTAAATATCACGCGTTCTATGTTAGCCAATAGTTTAATTTGAAATGTATTATGTGTTATGATTATGAGAATGTGGGAGTTCCAAATATTAAAGCGAAGCACCACGTACCGTAATGCGGATAGTTTTGGCAATACTAGGCACACCAGCACTGTTAAGTGCAAACAACATCCAATAACCTGGTAATGCGATTCCAGAGTCGCTGGGAACGTTAAGCGTGTAAGTAAATCCAGAAGTAGTAGTGGCAGTGAGAGGAATGCGACGTTGATCAGTATTAACACTATGAGTAACCGAGCCAAACCGAATCAGTGACCAGCTAGAAATAGCGGAATTAGTCGTGACAGTGATCGTGGCTCCAACGGTCACAGATGTAGCGGAAACCGAGTTAATGACAGGACGAGTTGCAGGGCCGCCACTTGAAGTAAACAGATAAGATGGACTGAAGATCTCAGCATCTTCATGGTTCGTATTACAGGTATTTCCACATAGACCTCCACCGCCAAGGAAGACTCTTCCGTCCAGCAGTAGCAGAGCAATACTATGGTAGTTACGAGGTACTACGTGAGCTGGAAGACTGGTAAACGACTGAGTTGCAGGATCCCACATCTCCGGTATAAAAATGGAGGTCGCATCTGAGAAAGGCACTGGGTGTGTTTGACCGCCAACAATGAAAATTTTTCCATTAGGAAGGACCACGCTGTTATGATAAGCTCGAGCATTAGCCATTGATGACAGGGTGGTAACTGTAGGTGTAGCAGGTGGTGTGCCTATAGTGATGAGATATGCTTTGTTGTGGGCATCCACGTCCTGATAGTTAGTAGATCCGCCAGCGGTGAATATCTACATTGAGTCAGACACCCGAAATTTACGAGAAGACCGAGGTTACTCACTTTGCCTGCCACAGCATCGTACATCACTGCAACTCCGCACATAGAGTCTGTTGCAGCTGCCCGGTTTCCTGCGCTAGATCGGGAGCCACTTCCACTCGTGCCATACCAATTCATAGCTTTACTAGGACCTGCCTGGAACACGTACTGATTCTTCCACCCAAACAGCCAGCCATGATTGTCTGATCTGTAAACGCCCGCAGAGTCAGCAGTAAGCATTGGAGCAACCGGAGCACCTGATAAAAGTGACCAGGTATTAGATGAGGGATTGTAAATCTCTCCATTTTTGCCTCCAGTACCACCGCTCCAACTGCCACCGATAGTAAAAATCTGCCCATTTGAAAGTGTAGTAGAGGCTTGGTAGCCTCGTGTGATTTTCATTGGAGCGCCTGACACCCACGTATTCGAACTTGGGTCGAAGATACTTGTTTTGCTGGCATCATCTCCACCAGTGACGATAGCTCGGCCATTAACGTCAATGGAGATGCCAGGACAGAACATATCGTGGCCCGTATTAGACACAGTTTGTTGGGAAACAGTATTTGTAGACGGATCAAATGTTGCAGTAACTGTAAAGCCATTGGCACCGCCAAAAGCATTGACTTTGAATGATGAAAAGGTAAGTACTTTGCCGCTTGGGAGCAAAAATGCAGCTGCTGGAACCAGCGGGAAAGGAATAACAGGACTCCATTGCCCAAGATTTGTACTCGTTGGTGCTAAATTTACGCCGAGTTCGGCTGCACTAGTCCATTGCCCTCGATTACCTGCTTCGGTAAGAGCAGTAATGCGGACATATCCTAAAAGCAAGTCAATGCCATTTTCATTTCGCCGAGTTTATCTAAGAAGCCACAAAAGCTTGGCTACGAGCGAGAAAGGGCTTGACATGTCTTAACGAGCAGCATTAATCTCACTTACTTGTTGTAACTGCTGTGAATCCTATTTGTTTCTTGGAGTTATCATCTACTAATGTTCCGCTTGCAACCTGAGTCCAGGCAGAGTTGTCTGGGCTGACTTCAATCTTATATTGCCCAATATTACCGTTAAAGGAGCCATCTTGTCGAGGCAGGTAGTTGAGACCATTGATAAAGGTAGAAGTACCAAGGTCTACGGTTGCCCAGTGAGGTAAAGAAATCAGAGGACTAAACTGAGAGTGCCAAAAAGTTCCAGTATTCCCATCGCCAGCAAGAGCTGCACCATTGCCGCTATTTGAGTCCGAGGTTAGAATCGTAAGTCCATCTACAAGATGGTATGTAGCCAAAATTACTGGTAACAATAATCTAAACATCTCTAAAGCTTTGACTTTTGAGTTGTGGTAAATAATTAAGATTAAGCTGTTGAATAATCAAATTCTGAGAGGGATTCACGTCAAATAAATACACTTTACAATATTGCCCAAAAATGTTTTCTTACCCATCACACCACTGCCATTCGAAACCAATATAAGCCATTCTGTAAGTTTAGTTCCTTGCGTGTAGTCAGGAGCTCAATAATACTAGGTCCACAAGACGAAACCTTGTACAAATATATGAGTTGAATGCACGCACGACTGGAGAAGTTCCAGATAGAAGAAGGGTGATTGGGAAGAATTCCATGTCCCTGATATGGCATACATAAAATTCACCATTATCGGAAGTACTTCCGAAGATAAACCATTGGCAACGCTGACATCAGGTATGACTTGCTTATGACGCTAATCCTCAACCTTGCACCTGAGCGCGCCTCATGCAGAAACCATGTCCCGCCCCCCATGAATCATACACCGCAAAACCGTTTAAGAGTATGTGTACGGTATTGGTTGGAGCGTAATCTCTCTGGACCATGAAGTTAGTACTAACGGTGCTATGTCTTAGAGATAGCACGTTTAATCATGGCAGGGCTGTTAAGTCAGCACATTTCTTAATGTCTTCCAATTTAAGGCATAAGGCATCCTGAGTTATTTATATTCACTTATCGGGGAATATAGATCCGATCGGTCCTTGTGCCTGCCGTCTTTAACGTTGGATCTTGCTGTGATAGGCTTTCACGATCGTCATTAATGTATGCAATATAAAATTATTGAATCCCCACATGAGTGGCGTCCAGAGTGTACTTTTCCAAGTTAAAACCGTAAACCAAGTCTATCAGGTTACCTTCAGATAGGAAGGAGGTTTCCATAACGTCAATTCTGAAGCCAATATATTCACCTTATGGATGATTCAGGTTTGGACCGTTCCTAAAAACGGAAATAAGCGAGGTTGATGAGGGGGTGGCTTTGTGGCGTTGATCCACTGCTACTGTGTAAACTCCTGCGGGGGCACTTACGTCTTAGAACGTTTGTGCCGCGTGCATGATAATTATCTATGGACAAATCCAATATCGGTTTAGTTGTAAAAGACTCTTCTTACTGTAAGTCAATTCTCGGTACTGAAGGTTAAATCCTCAGAAATCCTCAAAATTTCTAAGCTGACAAAACTACTAAACAGTTCTCTTCTCACCCAACCCCAAAGGTTTAATGCTTTGTGTCAAGCCACGATTAAAACCCAACAAGACTAGTTTTACCAAATTTGCGATCTATCATCTAATAGCCAGATATGAACCAACATTTGAACAATCCCAAGATGCTCCCATAAACAATTGCAGTCGGAAACTGTCCGCTCAAAGAAATGTACCTCACTCTCCCAAAGATTCTTTCATAGAACTTGCAAGCTGTCAGCAGCTGCTAGATTTATTCATGTATCAGTTAGTACTGTGAACTACTTGGCTTTTATTACGAGGATATCTTGAAAATAGTATTCTTCTGTACTACACATGTATCAAATCAGCACTTATGACAACACTATTTTCAAAGTCTGTGTTCGGCTTGGGCTCGCAATGTTTGCAACTCTGCCAGAAGACTAATATTGCCACATCATGCAGAGAGACTGACCCATTGAATTTTTCACTGAGGGGGCTTCACAATATTGTCCTGTCCATGCACCTGTGGGATAAGCTATCCATAACTAATTATCTGTTGTACAGATGCCTACAATGTCAACTCGCCATGTCTACCGATTCATATGATGATCATTTACAGTGTTGCCTGAGCGTCTGTTAAACTTAAAAATTTGGTGGATTATTCTTTACTCCGCTGAGAGCTGAATCGCAAACAACATAAGTATATCACCCTTACGGGTCTGGGCAAACCTTCTGAGTACATTCTGAATTTCTTCATTGCAGAAGTTAAATCTCCAAAAAGGCTCTCTGAATTCGTGGTGTCAAAAGAAAACGCGTCTATCGGCGAAGTTTACCACATTCTCTCTCATACAATCTATCTATACCCAAACAGTGATTGTAATCTGATCGAAGAAAACAATTTCAATCCTTAAAACCCACGTTTCTGATAAATTTCACATATTGTATTCAGAATTACTGCGTTCATCTCAGTTTCAAATACATTCTTAACTTTTCCGCAAACAAACAGCTCTCTTCCAGCATTCAAGGCCTCATCTTTTGGCTAATTGAAAATGCAACTCAGCTATTTAAAAAGACGCACTAGTCTCAGTAACGGTTCTCCCATACCCATGGCTCATGACCATCCGCGTAAAAGCTACGGGCTCAATCTGAGAAAGAACGCGCGAAATCTCAAGCATTTCCTCGTATTTCCAAAACCTCCTCTTTCGCTATCTCATAGATAGGCAGTGAAAGAGCGCAGCGCAGGAATTTTGAAATGATCATGGAGTATACTGCGCGTTCATGAATGAGTTAAACTTTCCAGCTCTGTTCACAGTGATCGTAGAACTACATTGCTATGAACAGAATCTGCCGCACCATATTCTCGAGCTTCGCGATACGTAATTTCATTCTTCGAAATTGCGATCGAATAGATTTTTGGGATCTACAGGTCCATTCTTCTGTTCTCTTGATTACCTTGGAGTCAAGCAAAAACTTCTCTCTGGAGGATCAAATTGTCACAGCCAAATCGACAGCCAACAGCCAACTGGATACCTACTCCTAAACCCATGGTCTAAATTGCGATTTGAGATATCTGACTGAACAATGTACTTCATCATTCTCTTGATCTCGACTCTTCCTCACACTTCCTTCTCATAATAATATAGTAAATACAAAATGTCACCTCGACGTAGTGATCTTGAATTTAGACTTCGAAAAACCAAATTGCAATCACATAACTGCCCCAGCACGTACTAGAGTATCTGCAACTGCTGTATGGCCTTTCTGAGTAGCCAGTTGTAATGCCGTATACTTTAGATTATTCCTTGAAGTAAAAGCAGCATTAACATTAGCACCAGCAGATAACAGCATTTCTACGATCGCTGTAGAACCCTTTTCAGCAGCCGCTTGTAATGCTGTCCTGCCATAACCAGAAGTAGGAGCATTAACATTAGCACCAGCAGATAACAGCATTTCTACAATTGCTTTATACCCATTTCCAGCAGCCATATATAATGCTGTTAAGCCATTAATAGAAGCAGCATTAACATTAGCACCAGCATATAACAGCATTTTTACGATTGCTATATGACCCTTTTCAGCAGCCGCTTGTAGTGCTGTACCACGATAAGTAGAAGCAGGAGCATTAATATTAGCACCAGCAGATAACAGCATTTCTACAATTGCTGTATGACCATTGGCAGCAGCTATATGTAATGCTGTTTTGCCACTAGTAGAAGCAGCATTAACATTAGCACCAGCAGATAACAGCATTTCTACAATTGCTGTATGACCATTGGCAGCAGCCGCTTGTAGTGCTGTACTATAATAAGTAGAAGCAGGAGTATTAATATTAGCACCAGCAGATAACAGCATTTCTACGATTGCTGTATAACCATTGGCAGCAGCTATATGTAATGCTGTTTTGCCACTAGTAGAAGCAGCATTAACATTAGCACCAGCAGATAACAGCATTTCTACAATTGCTGTATGACTATTGGCAGCAGCCGCTTGTAGTGCTGTACTATAATAAGTAGAAGCAGGAGTATTAATATTAGCACCAGCAGATAACAGCATTTCTACGATTGCTGTAGAACCCTTTTCAGCAGCCGTTTGTAGTGCCTTATAACGTTCGGAAGTGGCATTAGGACTTGCACCAGCATCCAGGAGCTTCCTAACAGCATTTTCATGACTGCTTCTTATCGCTTGGATTAGCTCCACGTCTGTTGGTGAATAGCCAGTGGATAATATTGTATCAATTACTGTGCCATGACCCAGCCTTGCAGCCGCTTGTAGTGCCGTAGATCTGTGTGAGTGTTGAGTAGAACATGATGATGGATGGTAAGCTCCAGTACGATCAGCACCCGCAGCGAGTAGTATCTTGATGACTGCACTGTGTCCACTCGAAGCAGCCTCGTATAGTGCAGTTTTTGAGTTTTTGTTTGGTGTATCTACGTTTAATTGAAGCTCCGTTAATCTGTCCACCGCTAGGCGTACAATTCTTTCATTCCCAGAACGGCAAACGTCATGTAGCGTTGTACTCCCATCCTTGTGTAGGTCAATTATGCTAGAACCAGCACCTTGCTGTAGAATCATCCGAACAATAGCTTCATTTTCAATCTTCATGGCATAGCAAAGTGCCGTCATGCCGTTGTTATCTTTCGCCTCAACATCAATGCCCATATTTGATAAGACTTGTACCATCTGCAGGTTACCGCTTAGGGTAGCGATATGTAGAGATGTCTTTCCTGTGTCATTTTTCTCTGCAATATCGGCGCCATTCTGCAACAATAGGTGGACTGTTGAGACATTGCCACTCTGCACAGCCTTCATGAAGCTTAGCTTTCTTGTTGAAACCTTCTGTTCCTTTAGACTCTCCGCATATGCCTCCTGAGCCTCATCTTGCAGCGTCTGTTCTTTGGTAGCAGATTTTGTCTCATGCGTGTTGCGAATGTGCCTCAGAAGATTATCCCGTCGCGGAGTGCCTCTGAACTTGCAGTCGGGCCATTTGCAGTAGAATTTAGAATCAACACGTCCACCGTGCTTATCGGATTTGTGTCGGTCAAGGTCCGTTTTTAAACTGAACCCTCTGGAACAGTGGCTACAACTGTACGGCTTGGTGTGGATTTTACGATGGCGACTGGCAGGAAGTTAGGAGTCTTGCATGCGAGCTGAGAATGGAAGGGAACAATACTTATACTTTCCCGGTTTAGCAAAAGATTTCGGACATGATTCACATCTGATCAAACCCTTGATTCGGCTGTCGTTCTGAGAACTTGACATGATATCTGTTATCTTGAATACAAATCAGATAACGGAATAATGGTGAAGATAAGTAAGGAAGATAAGTAAGGTTGCAACAGAGTAATTGTAGACCAAGGCTTTGGAAAATAGAGGCGATGGAGGTGATGGAGGTGATTGAGGCGTAGTACTATGCCAAACCACAGCCTTGTATTGTATAAGAGCATCGCGATCGTAAGTAAGATCCCTCCCTTGTAAGTTTCACCCCAGGTGTAGGGAGTCTCAGCTGATGCATGAGACCAGTGATAATCAAGGAACATTGCGCCGTACCTCCCAACACACTCCGATGGATATATTAGAGCGTCCCTCCCTTCTCAAATTCCCCCATGATTTCCGTTCAAAATCATGGTATCGACCAACACCAACCCAACATCACCAGCACCCATTAATCCTCCACATTATCTGATTGGTCGCCCCTTTGCGCCCTCTTTGCGCCCTGCCACGCCCTCCTCAATTCTTACTCAGTCCCTAGTCGTCAATATGCCCGTACGCGGCTACAGCGATGCGTGAGTTGGCTTTTTTTTTTTAACACTAACGCGAGTATGCCTCCTCAGATGTGAAAAGTGTATCAACAACCACCCGGCCTTGCGCCCCTCGAGGTCTTGGCACCTACTCGATTCAAGCTCCGACCAAATCGATCTCGATTGGAATTGTTGCGACACCAACTCTGGGTTCGCAAACCCAGGTCATCACGCTTCTGCCGATCAGCCAAATTCAACGGGTATATATGCAACCGACTCTCAAATTCACATTCATGGCTGGTCACCGAACCTGTCATCACCCAATCTTGGCTCTCAGCAACAAGCTTTAGACACAGTATATAATGAAGGGACTACCAATATCACCATTGCATCTCCTGTTTCGCAACTTGATTCACAGTGGTTTCCCCAGAGTCCAGATTTTGCGACACCAAGCTTCATCGAGCCCTATTTTCCTTCATTGGGCTCGGTCAACGATGACGTGAATTCTTACGCCAATACATATGCTCAGCCTGATCAAGCCTATCAGTTTGCTAATAACGTTGATGCTCCCAATGTAGTTGGCGTTACCAACTTTGATGTAGCATGGACTGATACCACCAATTTCGAGCCATCTAATGAGTGGCTTGATTATCCAGCTTTCGAACCTCAAGTGGACATGAACAGCTACGTAGCCAACCTCGATGTAGCTCCAATGGGCACCACCAGATTTGGTTCATCTAATCAGTGGTCTACTTTTACAAATTTCGAGCCTCAATTGGACAACACCAGCTTCATTTCACTTCCCAATACTACCTACATGTCGAGCCCTCCAGTACTGCCTACTCCTGCTACGGTTGATGTCCCTGCTGCTGCTACTTTTGTCAATACTAACCCGAATACCTGCAACTTTCCTGGGTGTGGAAAAGTATTTGGTCGCGTGGCTGATCTGGCTCGCCACGGGAGAAAGCACGTTGACCATCAGCATCCTTGCCCTGTTAATGGATGTTCCAAGACGTTTTATCGTATTGACAAGCTCCGGGACCACCAGCGAAAAGGACACAAGATGTCCGTTTGAATGGAATCATGGACCAGTGGACGAATGGAGGTGTGAAGGCTAAGGAGCTGATGTCTAAATTGGTGTTGTGTTGGAAGGAATTCTAACCTCGAACTGACTCGGACAGCAAGAGAAGGTAACTGAATTGTTTGGGGGTCGAAAAGTCCAGAACAAGTGGTTGCTTTGCTTTGAATTTCCTTTGTCATTTCTTTTCTTTTTGTCTGTCGAAGGTTGGAATATCAGTGCGCCAAATTGTCTAATTTTCTCTGGTCTTCTTTCTTTTACCTTCACGATTGGAATGACGAACATAACGAACACATAACAACCTTTGATGTAGCCGTAGCGAACCTTTTTTTTTCTTTCCTTATTAGCTAGTATATCAATGGAATTCTCCCCTGCACCCTCGGTTTGGTAGTTGCTATAATGAGACTCGATAATTTGTTTGATATTGGTGAATTTCTTGCTCGTTTCTGATATGACAGTGATCTAATGAGCGATAAAAACATCCCTAAGTACCCTCTCTTAAACCAGGCACAGGTCTTGCAGCTTCTCACTTTTTCTCTTTCCCCTACATTACAGATACCTATATAATAGCCCGCCAAACAAGCAGCTCAGATATTTCAGACAATTGCTACCCGTTGAGAGATACTCGCCTTGTTTCTCTATCGCATCTCCCTCTACCCGCGCATGAGGAACTAAGCTATCCTCCTACCTGTAACAGCTTCAACCCATAGATTCTCGAGGCCGTATTGACTAGTGATTGGTGTTATCAATTTAAGCTGCGTGAAATGCACTGCAATCCTGATGACCAAATCGAGCCAGCTCTCAGTAACGTTGAGCAATTGTTTCTAAATTCAATTAGGAACGAATTGAGCGCTAATTGACAAGCAAATGATGGCACCGCCTTGTTCCAGAGATCCAGTATAGCAGCAAATGCAAATTGCGCTTCACTTTGGCTCAACTAGCTAGTGTGTGGTGACTTCAAACTGCACGGTCTTGTCATTTCTTTGTCACGAGCAAGTTGTAGATTCTTAGGCCAATAATTGGAACGGCTATATTTCCACTACTTAGTAAGAGCTCCAGAGATCTTGTGAGCAGTTTCTACGATCGTCTGAAAAGAAGTGAAAGGATGCTATACTCACATCTTTCCGCCATATCCTCTGCGGTCACGTTTGAATTGTCCACGGCATTTCTATCCGCACCCAGATCAAGGAGCAGCTTCACCGTATCGCTCCTTCGATATTCAATAGCAGTCATAAGAGGGGTCCGACCGTTTGGGTCTCTTGCCTCAATTTGAGCACCTAAATTGACCAATTTCCCAACCACGGACGGCGGCATGTTCCGCACAGCTAGCGAAAGCGCTGATTTGCCTTCCAAATCTATCTGTTGGATAGACTTCGAATTTGAAACATGATCAAGGAGAATATCAGCTACCTTTGTGGAACCACGATCAGCCGCCCATAACAAGGGAGTCCTCCCTTTTGTTTTATCTTTCGCGAAGATATCGGCGTTCTTCTCAATGAGGAGTTCTGCAATTGCTTCGAGATCGTAAATTGCAGCCCACATTAGTGGTGTTCGGCCGTCTGAATCTCCGTGGTTCACATTGGGAGCGCAACTCTCCAGGAGAAACTGAACTGCTTGTAGCTGGCGCCGTGAGTGTCGAAGTTCTCTCATCGTATGTTTGGGACTTTTTATAAGCCCAAGTAGTGCGGCGTCTATCGAGTGTTGGCTCAGCTTGCGCCGAGCATCATCATTGAAAAGTCGTGCCAGAACCAATGTTATATCTACTGCTGCAATTGCGCGGAGAAACTCCTTGTTGAATTTCTGCTCTGCCGGAGAGAGATTGTCAACTACCACGTTTGAAGAGCCAAAGCTTGATATTGTCGTCTGACTTGCTAAGCTTAGCCTGGCCCAGCTTTCTTCGGATGTTCGAGCCTCATCCTCGGTTCCAATACTTGAGTTCGAGTGAGATTGACGAAGCTCAGGGATTTCGTTACTATCGGAGCTAATGCTAGTTGGAGCCTCTAAAGATAACACTGGCCGGTCGATGATATGTGTCGTAGCATTAGCTTCTAGTTTGGTGTTTTCGTATCTAGTTTTCGCTTTTAGTGTTTGCTCCTGAGCCACTCCCTCTGAATTGATGGTAATCAACCCTGGACGTGGGTGCTGTGTAGATACCGTCTGCGTTTCACCCTGTGGATGCAAACTGATATGACTCGTACAAATCAGAATTTTCTCGTGATGACTCTCAACATGCCCGGCTACTTACTGTATGAAGCCATTCAGGAGTGTCATGTTAGAAGTCAGTCGACTTCTTAGATCTCTAGCCAGTTGCTCTTCCCACAAAATCCGCTCCAAGGTAGTCATATCGCCACATTCATCTTCTGATTTGGAGCTCTTAATTTTATCCAAGGTCTTTTTCAAGTCCGTCAGAACCTCATTACAACTATCAAGATGTTTCTCCAAGCCACGGCGATCATTGTCCGATAGTTGTTGGGCAGGAAGCCATTCCTTGATCTTCTCGAGGTTAATGCGTAGTAGCTCAGTTTCGGTTAGGATACTTTTAAAGCTAGCGGGTGCGTCTCTCCAACTCTGATATATTTGATATATCAATTTTACAAGGGTAATAATTGGACCACCATCTACGGGCATAGCTCTCGGATAAGTTGAGCTGCAACACTTGTAAAGCTTGGTCCTATTGGCGGCAGGATATCGCGAAGGATAAACAAGGATGTGGATCGGGTATCGTCGACTATCGTTCCAATCTCAGCCCTAGGATGAAAAGATGAAATGCAAAGTTTTAGGAGAAGTGGAAAGAGAAAAAGGAGAGAAAGGGAAGCGGTGGGGGATGTGGCGGGATGGCGAGGACGGCAGACATAGATTGGCATCTAGAAGTGCCTTGCTGTAAGCCTCAACGAGGTTTCACCTAGCGGACTATAATTGGCTGAATTACCGCCAAAGAAACCACCAAACCGAGTCGATGTCAAATGTGGTGGTCATTTAATCCCGCTCGATGCTTTGAGTTGCCGTCTTGGCTCAGCTTCTACAGCCTCACATTCTCAAAAGAAACATGAGTTACACGGGGCGCGTAAACTACATGTGCCACCAATATATTGATCCTAAAGCTGGGTAGGATATAGATTATATATATGCGAGAGCTATATGAGTAAGTCCTGGATCCCATTTCAAATCCAAGTCCGATACTTTAAGGTATAAGATGGAATGCTACTATCCTAATGGCGAGCCTGGTGATGGACTTACTCCATGCAACTCTACAGCAACTGTTTCGCACTGTTGTCGGCAAGGCGATGTATGTGTGACGAATGGATTTTGTTTCTCCACCGGACTTAATGCTCTTGTGAGAAGGGGCTGTACAGACAAAACTTTCAACAGCACGGAATGTCCTGAACAATGTTCAAAAGGTGTGTTCATACCAGCTGTCTTAACGAGGATACTTCTCAACTCAGATGAACGTTGTCGCTGATACGAGATTGGTATGTCTAGGAGAAAGTTTCGAATCCGCCGATGTAGTGATGACTCCTTGTGATACATACACATCATTTTGCTGTGGACAAAACGAGGCAGCTCGTAACTGCTGCTCGACTGGAACCGGGGCTGTGCGGATTCCAGCTGGGGCAGCAATGCTCTCGCTAGCCACGGACAAAGATGCTTCGGTGGCAACTTCCGTTCTTCTAAGCACAGTCGCAGTTTCTTTCACCACCACTGCGCTTAGCTGTGCGTCAACAAATGCGTCTTCCACTCTACAGCCGATGGTCGGAGACTGTAATGCAGAGAAGAATGCCAAAATAGGCGTGGCCGCTGGTTTAGGGGCTGCATTGGCTTGTGCGCTGGTTGCACTTTTGTATCAGTGGCGGCGGATTAATAGGTTGACAAGAGTACCTCGAAGAAAGTAGTTGAATAGCCGGATCTGGTTTAGGAAAGACAACTCACTTGGTTGTGATAATACAAGCCAGCGCATTTTTACCATTGCAACATTGTTTTCTTAGCTAGAATATCAATCGAATTCTAATATGACAAGTGAAGCAAAGGGTGATCCTTTATAACAATCCCCTATTCAACCCTCCCGCGATTCAATCTAATTATGAAATTATAATAGAATAATACAGTGGTCGTATCATAGATATCATTATAAATTGAACAAAATGACGAACTAAGAAACTGAACAGAAATGGCTATGAACAAAGACTGCTCAGACACCAATAAAGCACGAGCAAGATTCAAGTCAACGAGAATGTACACAGATCTTGGGAAGGGGTGAACAGCCAACTGTTTCGGACAAAGTTGTTCACCAAAGCTTTTCATATATACATATAAAGCCAACTTGATCCTAGATATGTAGATTATCAATTACTTACTCTTTCACCAACGTGATCTACATTAAGAGAAAAACCATTACACTTTTCAACAGAGAGAACACAGGATTTTGAGCTTCAGTTAGCCAAAATGCCACCGCCGACTGCCGCGTGTATCATGGGGTTTGTTTGGCTTTCGCTGGGAGGAGACGACTGGGTCTGTTCCGCAGGAAACCATTCCTGGCATGGCCGTGAAGATGAAAACGACCATTTAGAAGCGGATGTTCGACAGTTAAGACGTTGCTTACTCCATGCCAGTCCTGGGGAAGCCAACCGACTGACAGATCAATTCCACACAGCGCGGGACCAGTGGAGACGGAAGAAATACGCGGCCGTCAAGCAATACGCAGAACAATTGAACGGTCCGCTACCACCCTGGATCAGAGATGACATCGCACATCGGGAGCAGTGGATGAAGCAGATGGAGCATCGTGATATCGCAGAGATCCACAATAAGATTTCACGAGAGGAGTATTTTGAGCAGTGTAAACAACAGCAAAATCACAGCGCTGAACAAGAAAGAAAACACCGAGAGGAGGAATATGCTTATATGCTTGCTCGTCAGGCGAAGCTGCGTTTGCGAAATGAAGAAGGACAGAAGCCCAAGAACGACGAGAGAAACGAGAGCAACATCAGCTTCGAGAACAACAGCGTGCAAAAGAAGAAGAAGCTGCTAAACAAGCTGCCGCTGATAGACAGGCACGACTAGCCCGAGAAAAAGAACCGGAAGAACAACGCCAGCGTGATGAGCAACTGCGCGAAGAACGAGCCAGAAAAGACGAGGCAAAAATCAAGAGTAAGTTTAGCAACGTTAGACCTGACGCACTTGTCTGCACCGGTCCCTCATCCAATTCTTCAAGTTATGATACTGTCAACAACGCCCAACAACAAAGAGATCTCGAATTTCAATTCGAGCGGGCAGCAGCGTTGCGGAGAATTCGCGCTGTACATAATTCCGCTCCCTCGGAATCAGGTTCTAATTCAACAGCTAAGTCCTCCTCTACGACTACACCACCCTCCAGCACAACCCTGGCTCTTCGGCCCGCAGTTTCTTCTTCAGATGATTTTGCAAGACAAAGTAGAGAAGCCTTAGCTCATATCAACGCTGTTCACGCTGCACCCCGTACGATTCCTGCTCCAGAACAAAAGACGCTTTATTCATCACCAAACTTTGAGCGAGAACGCGTCGAAGCTCTAGCCCGTATCAATGCTGTTCACTCAGCACCTCGTGCTATTCCCGCACCCTCACAGAGTACAGTTCTAGCCCCAAAAGAGGAGTTACCTTGGATAAGAAATGCCCGACAGAGCACGGGAGCAGAGCGTGAGTCTGAATCGGTGTCGAGCCAGAGACAAAAACCCAAACAAAGAGAAAAGATGCCTTGGGAGAATTAAACTGTTTTTGAGATACAGCGAGTCTGCCTTCGACAATGTTTAAGTAGTTAGCTTCCTGTATAAGCTGTCAGCATATTAGTCTGAATACATTATAACCTCTTTCAATTACTTTTTCTTTTTAACAATTTTGTAATTGTATCTTGAAGACTTTGTGTATAGCAAGGGATTAGTAGGATGAACTCGTGATAACCCAGACTACCTTGTAAACGCAATACAATGAGCGTGCTGCTCAGTGAACCGTCCAAACTCCTGAAATGTTCCTTGTACGTACGAAGTATAGTAGATAAAATACTTTACCCATGGTCACGTGACAATTCTGGATTAACATGTTTCGCGAGTAAGGTCGATTGGTATAGTCCAGCACCAGCAATTATGATGAACGCCAATGGGGTAAATACTAAAAGTCATCCGCAACCTGTTTCTAAACCGCAGTGCGCAGCTTCGAACCCGATGGTTTCCATATCCCACGATCAAAATCAAGATCAAGCCAGTTGCCACGAAGATGGAGTACTATTGCTTTGTCACCCCCGTGGGCGAAAGCAATGATCCCGGTACAGTGTTTGATGTGCGTGCGTGTACCTGCGCAAAGTCCCGTTGTTCGTGTGGGTTTGGCCTGGGTTGGCTTTTGGTCACGAACCTGAGATCTTCACGCAGAACTGGTGGATGGTATTGCACAGCCACAATCAGACCCCGACTGAGCTGAAGATGGAGAATTGAGCGAGCGTCATTCCTAGCAGGGCATAGAGCACGGGGAATTTACTGTAAAACCGAGTTCATTCGTCATCTTCATAACGGAACGTTGTTTGCTACCCAGTTCGCAAGTAAGTAAGCCAAAGTGTACTTGGTGTGGAAGTGTTTTGTGTGTCACTAATGCAATACATAGCTAGCCAGAGAGAGAGAAGTGGTTAAGTATACTTGTATACTTGTCGCAAATAATTGATTTCATAAAGACATAAACATACAACATATGAGTATACGTGGCATATATTTACTGAAAGGTCGTCAATCTCTCTGTGAAGGTGTAAAGTTGGAAATGTAAAACTGTATAATAAGTGTATAAATGTATAAATAAACAAAAGTATACCAGCGCGAATACGCCACATCCGATTCCCCCTGTCGGCCGCTAAAACCTGCATAATTGGAGAAAGATCGAGGTCATCGCTTCGTCACCGCGACCCAAGACTTTTGAACCAACCAAGCATAAACCATTCACACCAACAAAATCAGACAAGACGGTAGTACCTTCACCACCGACTACTAGTCACCCTTCCCAAGTCACCTCTTCACACTCTTCAACCTATTCACAAATAACGATAATACTCACATCTACCATTACTAAGCCACTTTGGGCGTGTTGCAACCTATCCCACCAGCCGATACGAACACTGAGGATAGCACTTCCAGGTTGCGACAACCTCAGCATCAACACCCCAACCACCGCACCACAATGGAGAAAGGCAGTGGCATGAGGCGGAAGGACACGACAAAAGGGCCGCCCCTTCGTATTCTCTCTCTTGGTAAGGATATGTCTTGAGCACCACTCCTGTCAACATGAATGCTGACCAGTTGCAGATGGAGGAGGCGTGCGGGGTTACTCAATGTTCATAATAATACAAGAACTCATGCACCGAACATACGTGGAGACTGAAGGGAAAGCCCCTCGTCGAGACCAGATACCGAAACCATGCGACCACTTCGACATCATCTGCGGCACCGGCACTGGTGGGCTCATCGCTATTATGCTGGGGCGCTTACGGTTGGATCTAGAGACATGTAAAGAGGTGTACGTGCGCATGACCAAAAAGGTCTTCGAGACGGATAAGACTATTGCGGGAATACCGTATCGATCGACGCTGTTCAAAGCCTCGAAATTGGAAGAGGCCATCAAGGAGTGTGTACAGGAGCATACCGTATTTGAAAGGGAAGGAAATGACGGGGAGGGACCGGAAGAGTCGAATACCTCGAGTCCCATAAGCCCGCTAAGCAGGACGCATCCTTCGCGACACGCAAGCAATGCCAGTGTAGCAAGCTTCAGTGCGAGAGGTCCAGGGAGCATGTATAATAGGCCGTATATGGCTCTGAGATATGGGGACGCAAATGCATCGCTGTACGACAAGCGGGAAAACCGAACCAAAACGTGCGTAGAATCCTGCTAACACCCTAGTTGCCAGCTAACAAGAATCAGTATGGTAACTGCCATTTACAAAGGAACTCGAAAAGGCGGCGCTCCAGCTATCCTCCGTTCCTATGACTCCCGCAAAGAAACATCTCCAGAACCCAACTGCACGATATGGCAAGCCGGCCGCGCAACATGTGCTACAGGTCTTGCCTTCAAACCTATTCAAATCGGTCAATCGGTATTTATTGACGAGGGGCCTGGACAATACAACCCCTCCCCGGTTGTCCTCGAAGAAGCGTGTGTTAACGAGTGGCCTGGTCGAGAAGTTGGGGTGTTCATCAGTATAGGAACTGGAAAACGACCTGGAAGTACCGATGCTCAGCAACATTTGTGGTATGAAGAATTTATGAGTGATTTTGCCGAAGCTCGGAGACGACTTATAGCAAAGATCGAGGGTTGCGAGGATACCCATCAATATATGAAGCAAGAAGGTCTGAGTAAACGTGGTGTCAACATAGAGAATTATTACCGGCTGAATGTCGAAATCGGTGTTGGAGAATTTGGCATGAATGAATGGCACAGGCTGGCAGATATTAGTACTTCTACGAGGAGGTATCTTGGGAAGCCCGAGATCAAAGCTATGAATGATGAGGCTGCATACAAGTTGGGGAAGATTCATAGAATGATCAAGCGCTTTGAGAGAGGAGATAACCATGGCGATACAACACGGCTCAGAGATTACAACGGTCTCCCAAATGTCCCGGAGGCACATCCATTAGCGGTAGAACTTCCAGCCGAAGTACCGCTCCAACCACCTCGTAGCCCGCCCCCTCGGCCGTCATATGAGTCGGGACACCACGACACACTCGAAGTGCCTGGTCAGCCTCAAAGTCCTCAACAGTATAACCCACGCATATCCTCCGACTCTGCGTCCCCACTCTCCTCAAAAAGAAGTTCGGGTGATCACGACAGATTTACCATCCACAGTCCGTCCCCGGCACAATACCGTACCGCAGGTGGCGCTGATTTAATCTCCATCACAACGCAGGATGAAATGCCACAACCAATTCATGCACCACCTCCTCCTCCCCCTTCTCAACCCACACAAGCCCCGCCGAGAATACCGCACACCAGAATTGAGCCACCACCGTTACCACCAAAGACACCAATTCCAGGTGATGTAGGAAGTAGGCCAAGACCGCCACTGCCTTATCCAGATGACGATGGACCTCCTCCTGCGGTGAATATGGCCAGGAAACCAGATTATAAAGGACGATAAACATTAATGAACTTTCTATCATTACACATGCGAGTTTGGGCAGTCAACTCAGGAATACGATTTCATTGTACATAGAGGCTTTCTTTGACGGCCGTTTGGTAGGCCAAAAGTTGTTAGGAGTAGTAAAACTTCGTTTGAATCTAGATACCCAATATAATGCAGAATTTATTTAATTTTTCACACATTTTCACAATACTGTGTTTCGTTCATCCATCTTAGATCGGAAAAGAACTTGTACAGTTCAGATTGCGGAGTTGCTACGTAAATAAGCGGCCCCATGATTCAATCAAGTTTTCTTCTCGTGCAAGTGTAAGCAATACTTTAGTCATAAATCTTCACACACATAGATCTTCATAGGAGCATTTCATACCATCTCAGTAGAGTTTCCCAAGTTTTGAAGAGGTAAATCAGAACTATCATTGCGTCACAATATTTCACACCTTATTACTCATCTTCACAGATATGCTATTACTCTTTTCACGCCATTACAGCAGCTAATAGGAAGCTATGCCTGGTGACCTACCAACCAAAAGATCAAGTCATACACAACAAAGAACCAGGGGGGGGTATGATACACGTGATCTCGCTTAAGCAGATATATGTCTTGGGGATCACTTGAGTTTCTCTCCACCAGAGACTAGATACTTAGAAGTCGTCTGGCAATTTTATTTTGAGATATATACATTTCTAAATCTCTACGTCTTGAAGGTGGGTGCAAAGGTATGAGATTGTCGTGCTGAGAATAGACGGAGGGAAGGATATACTGCTTGATTGGGGTTTGGTCTTGTGCTGCCTATACCCTTCTCCAAATCGGATTGCTGTTCCAGATCTTAGCGATCATACTTGCAACCTTTTAGATGATTAAGCTGATGAATCAGGATAACAACCAAGCTTGATCACATATTCCAAAGTTGTTGACAGGCAAGGCAGTATTTCTAGTGTCAATTACAAAGGACCAATCAATTCCTAGCTCCAGAAATCCAACAAACACCTAGGACACTTCTTTTATTCATCTGGCCCGCGTTCATCTAAATCACACCAGTGTGGCTATCCACACTGTTCGCCGCAAGAGAATTATTCGCCCTGCGGTTTCCATCATGCCCGTTATTGACATCAAGATTGCTCAGCCAGGTGACGACGAAACTACCACGCAAATCAAGACCACCTTTCACAATGTAGTCAACGGCATAGTGGATTCGGCAACCGCAGCTCAGTTCATTGACAAGATTATTGTCGATGATAGCCGAAAAGATTTGAATTCCTATACTGCAGTAAATAAACCTACCGCCGAACAAATTGAAAATGGTAGCATCCGCACACCCGACCCGTTTGGATGGCTTCTACTCCTATGGGACAGCTTCGGTAAGGCTGCAATGGCTACTCCATATAGCCACGAGGGCCAGGATCGGTTGGTGAGCTTGTTAATAGAACTTCAACGGATACCACTCCACAAGGTCCCCCAGTTTGAATCGGACAAGATCGTAGAAAAAGAGCTTTACAACTTGACGCCCGCGAATGGATACGACTATTTCCAGCAGTGGCTCTGGGAGCTTGATCAAGGTAAGCTTTGCAGAGCTTCCATTCAAATTTCAGAATGCTATATCTAATCTTATTCTCAGGTCATTTCACTGGTCATCAGACAGTTGAAACAGATCCACAAGCCACTGTGGCATATCTCAACTTCTCAGCTTTCCTAGCACGCCTACTGTCTCGCGGTATAAGCGTAGGGCTTAGTCTATGCGCACTTTCCCGACGGCCAGAGTCGGCTTTCTGTACGCAGAAGATTGCATGGACGGCAAAGTTCGCAGACTCGGCTGAGCAAGCGAAGCGCTACGAACCGTATGCGGCTGCTGCTGCGCAGTGGATTATCTATTCTGGCGAGGCATTGTACGAGCTATGTGATAAAGATATCCGAGGGCTTGGAGAAAAATGGAGCCGGACATTGTGGGATGGTTGGAGGGGCAAGTTTGAAGAAGTTGCAGGAGATGAGAGATTTAGTGATGCAGCTCGTGGCTTGGTGCGGAAGGCAATAGAGCGCATGGTTCAATTGGAGCTTGGGAAGGGTACATCTGACATAATACAGAAACTAGGTCTAACTTCTTGGAGGGAAGAAGACAATGACACGGAGAAAATAGAATAGTGAGTAGCTACATGTGGCTATCGCAGCGAACGTAGACTATGATATATCAACTTAAGCGTTCATGAAGACAAGGGACTAATGTAGTGGTAACTCTTTGCAAGAAACTTGGCTCCTACTAGGTATACTTAGCCTCTAATTCTCCGTAATCCTAAGTTGTGAGAATACCGACTTGCAGTCTCTGAAACTTTTTAGTTACAACTCCGGGCTAGTACCGTTGACACTCGATGGTCCAGTACTAGGAAGCAAGGAGGCATGGTCTAGCTTCGCTTGCTTTTATATGCAATTAGACATGATGAAGCTAGCTAGTTAACATACTACACATCATGAGCAAGGTAGAGGTATAGTATCTAGATTGTTGATACTTTTTATATACTAAATATCTACTATATAGGAGTCTTTAGATTTTCTCTCGGATGGGGGCCAATAACAATATGTGCCTTACTTAGCCACACACAAATGATAATCGATATAAGCCTCATCAATTAGATCCACGTAAAGATGCTGTTTCTCGCCATCCTATGCAAGCAAAATCCTAATAACCAACACCAGTGAAATGCATTACTTGGTGCTTTCGCTTTCACCCGTTCTTTTTCTCATCTCGTTAGGAGACGGCCTCCCAGCCGTGCTTCTTGCATCCGTTGGCTGCCGCGCAGTTCTGGTCTGGCTCACAGGCTGAGTCCCACTGCCTCTTCTTTCGGAGGTTATCAGTGGGTCAGTAACATCAACTAGCACATTATCAGAGATGCCACTAGGGGCGCCAAAGCGGCTACTATAACGTGTTGTAGATAATTGCCGAAGAGAGGCGTCCGACATAGAGCCGACTAGCTGTGCTGACCTATTCTTCGCAACAACCCTTCTCACGTCAAAGAGGTCTGCGAGAGTTGTTACTACTACTTGGTCGGTATCATCATCAGCAATGATCTCCCCTATGGTATGGATCTTTTGGTATGATACTTGTTTAGAAACCTGGTCGCAGACTTCTAAGCATTCTCTGTAGGTAGCAAGATCGGCTTGTAATTGTGATCTCTGTTGCTCGTGGTCAGGACCACTGCTTGACATCAACTGACTTAGCCGTTCTTGTAGGCTCCTGCTGGTTTCGAGGATTTTATCACGATTATCATTGATCATTTGGTTCGTCTGAAGTTGGGCCTCAAATTGACTCTTCGCGTTATCCGCAAATGGCGAAGTATCGGTTCCCAGCAAAGCTGGCTTTTCCTTTTTGAGGGCGTCGTAGCAAGCCATCGCGTTCTCACAAATTTGAAGGCACTGTTCGGTCACGTCCTTTTCATTTTGGAGATCTATGGTTGTATCTGGAGCAACCTTGCTGTCCTCGGTGAGATGCTCCAGTTTGTCATCGATACGCTGAAGCTGGATAGTTAAATTATAGGCGGTGTCTTGAATCATCTCATTGTAGTCTTCGAGAACCTTTTGATTGATTTTCGAGGTTTGCCTTCATTGTCAGTAAGATCCAGGAGCGTAATAGAGTGTGATTTACATATTAATCGCGCCAACCCCGACCATTATAGTTGATTTGTAACCAGCAAGCGCATCCATGAAACCGTTGATGTCACTGGCCCTGAATTCCAATCTTGCCCAATCTATGAACCCGAGATTTGATTTCCCACTAAACTTCGTCATGGCGGCTTCCAGGTCTCGACAAACTTGACTACATCGCTCTACTGGGTTTTGAAGAAGCTTAAGTATCGTGGCTTCTGTACTGATGGCTTCCTGCAGCGTAGTCAGGATATTGACGAGGTCGTCAACCTCATGTAGCAGCCTTTGCAATGTTTTGTCGCGACTTTTGTACCGTTGAACCGTTGCATAGAGGGATTTGGACGACTGGATCGCAGCTGTAATCACCGCCAATAATGACGCGCTAATACTTAGAGGATCCGCCATAATCAACGGTCAAATACAGATTGTTTGGGTATTTCTTATGTGTAACTTTGAGCATCGAGCGCTGAGAAAAACGGTTGAATTACACACACATTGAGGGGTTTAATTGAGTAAAGGTAGTGTAAGCGTCAATTTGTGATGGATTGAAGCACCAGCCTTATAAGCGCTGTACTAGATTCATGGGAGACTGTGAACCTGTGAGTCTATCTGATTATGATTGTTTGTTGGTCTTTACAACATCGTATTAAACGCGCGGCACCACAAGTCACGCTATCACGCTATGAAAGTTGGGATCGGACGCTTAAGGTTAACTTTATTGGAGGGACCTTATTGGTGCCAGCATCAGATCTTGGATTTGGAGCCCCGCATTGGTGCGGCGTAGATTTGAGATCATCGTCACTATCTTTAACAATTTAATATAATCTCTGGCCCACATTGTCGCGAGACAAATCTGTATTTTGGCTGTCTTAGATTTATTCCCAGTAAGTATATAAATTAGTCATACATATGTCGTTTTCTCTAATTATTTCTCTTGATCACAGGCTCAATAGCTCTACCGCGCCACATTGAGCAGGGGATCCTAGTGCGTATGTCTAAACATATCAGCTTAAGTGCGTAGTGCGTGACATCTAGTATAGCTATGCATAGCAGACCAAAATGTCTCTTGCAGAAACAGATTTGGATCGTATTGTGCAGTTATAAATCTGATCTTTCCTGTATATAAAAGTACTTCTTGTTCCTACACCGAAATAATCTTCAATTGTTATTATCAATCCTATTACGGCCTGACCAAAATAAAATTGCCTGGCTAACAGGCTACCTTCCGAAATACTATATGATCAACTTGAGCTAGTAACAAATAGCTGAACTGTTTCAATATATAGGACCGACAAAATTCCCTTGCTACCTAGTGAGAAGGAAGTAATAGCTAAGTCTTAATGTAGAAAGGTATTAGAAGTCTACATGACAATATTTAAGCTAGTATCCCAGAGCTTCCTAATCCTATGATCTAATACTAAAGCTAGTCTTCCGATGTTTGGGCACTAGGCATGGTCTTTTCCAATGCCCTTAGCACGGCAAACTGGTTTGAGGAGCTAAGGTTTGGTATGTCGAAACACGAACAAGGAATTCGAGCCAGAGAAAAAATAATTAATGTGTTTAGATCAAATGTTGAAGTATTTACTGATATCCATCAGGTGCGAGACTTGATTAAGTTACCCTAAACTCGCTCTACTCCTCAACCTCATGCAGATGTGCAGAATTTTGCCGATGGCGTTTATAATCAAATTACATTTCCGCCGGAGCGGAGATTTCGTTAACACCGAATCACACCCGCAACCACACCTACACAAGCTTTCAAAGATGCGACTGCTTTCAAATGCAATTCGTTGAGAAACGCTAATCTTCACCTTCATTGTCAATTCAAGTAGTTTTACAAATTTTAAAATTGTACTATAACTCCGATTTTGATTTCTAATATGACTATAGCTCCGATGTAGGATTCTGATAATGATGTACTTCTTTAAAGTGTACCTTAGTCTATATAAAAGCTCTTTAGATCGCATATTGATCGATAAGCTCAGGTTTTAAATTGATCCTTCAAGTTTTATCGACTTACTATCGACGTGCCTTCACTATCATCCAATATCAAACCTCGACAAATTTATTTTCTGATTTGCCACATATGGCCGCCGAGACACTCTCACTTGCAGGCAAGACTGCTTTAGTTACGGGCTCTAGTAGAGCAAATGGTATCGGTTGTGCTATTGCTAGAACCTTAGCTCGAAACGGCGCGTCTGTAGCAATTCATTGTGTGTCGGGAGACTCTAAGGCACGCGCTGAAAAGGTAGCGAATGATATCAACCGGGAATTTGGTGCTAAAACCACTGTTGTACAAGGACGAGTAGACAATTACGACATCGCGAATCACATGGTTGAGCAGATACTGAAGACATTTGACGTTGATCACATCGACATTCTTGGTATGTAATAAACGACATGATGTTCTTTTCGGGTATGTTTGAACAAAACTGATTGGCTGTGCATTTTAGTCAACAATCAAGCAGCTGCAACTAATAAACCTATTTTGGAAGCCACGGCAGAGCAGCTCGAAAATGAATTTGGGGTCAATGTCTTCGGCGTAATCTATATGACACAAGCTGTTGTTGGTGTCGGTCAGATGCCGAAAGGCGGCCGGATTATCAACATCGGCTCCACCGCTTCTAAACTCCTAGTCCCATCAATTGTGTATACTGTGACAAAAGCTGCTCAAGATGCTCTGACAACACTGTTGGCTGGTGAGGTAAGCTTGCCCTAGTGCTAACCCTCCCGCTCATCTACTTCAACAACGATCTAATATAATGGCGGACAGCTTGGGCATAGTCATGGAATTACTGTGAATACACTCGCACCCGGCCCAGTTTCAACAGATATGTCAAAGTCGTATTTGGTAGAGGCTGATGGATCTCCAAGTGCGCTTCAAGCTTCTCTGGTTGGACAAACGCGAGCTGGGAATCGTCTTGGGACAGTTGAGGACATCGCTGATGCCACGCTTTTGCTACTATCAGAAAAAAGCCGCTGGATCACTGCTCAGTGGATCTCGGTGAGCGGCGGAGCTACGGGGACCATGTAAACTGGGGGCTCGCCTAATTGACCCGGCCATTCCTTTGAAGGCTACTGGTTACTACGTAAGATACGAGGAGGGTATCTAATCGATTCCAGTGGATATTCCTCGATTTTTTCTTCACTTGTTACTTCACAGTCTCATTTCTGGTGCAAAGCCTAAATCATTTCTTTTTTTTTCAAGAAAAACAAACTTTCAGAGGTAGAATGGCTCAATGGAACACTTGTGGCTAGATCATGTAATTCAATTACTTTCTCGGAAATGAAGTAATATGTTTCGGTCAAATTTGTAGCCTCTTAGCCGCCCAAATAGCAAATTTGAAACCAGGCAAAGTAACCGTCACCACATTTCAATTGCACATATTCAAAACACACTAACTGAACTCTCCTCAATACTAACAGATGCTATGTAGCAATATTGCGATCTAAGCAAAGGAGCTTTCTTCCGTAATTATGTGAGTGATAGAATGTTCTAATTTGTATGCCTTCAGTAAAGGTGAGGGAGGGTTTGCAACCAACTTTTACCGTGTTAGGCTATGAAATGTAAAAATATAGACTCAGTCTGATATCGTATGTATTCTCCGAATCAATGCTTATCAGTGACACGGTAGAGTTTGATAGTATAAACAACCCAAAGCAAGAATCCAATCTATCTTGTCACACTTGTGAGTAGTAGGATTTCTTCTTTCTTGAACCTCTCATCTTCTTGAGAGTTTCGAGCTTCGTTTTGCTAAGCAAATGTCGAGGAGCATATCAAATGTCCCCTGCTGCACTGCGAGGTACTTCGCAACGGAGATGGGCGGCACGTGAATTTGGGTTGATGCAGCATACTCAACTATCTAGAGAAACTTCTGCTCTCCTCTAAGAATAACATGCGAAGAATATTGAGTGATTGAAGAACCATGACTTTAATGCGGCGAACAGGACGAGGCTGTCCTAGCTAAACCATTCCGTCATTTGTACGCGTGAAAAACAGATTAAGATCAAGAAGATACAGTAGCCTTGCTATCTGCATTGTCTGCGAAGCTGGCGCACTCATCCTCCGAGGTAAATCAGCACGTTTGGAGATTTTTTATGAAAGTGAAGAGGAAGCAGTTTTTGGGGATCGTGTGAAATTAGGCTCTGAGGTTAGTGTATCAACCCTACCAGCACCTTCGCTAACGACCCCAGAAGCTTCCCCTGAAACTTGTCCCAACTTCAGAATCTTCAACACCACGGATAAGCCTCACATGCTTTGCTAGCTTAGGGTTTCAACTGCATGAGCGGATGGGCTTAAGGATTATAATGGGATGGTTAAAGGAAATCTGAAGAGAAGATAAGAATAAATGAGGTGGTGGGCATTGCCTCTAGCCAGAGTGTGACTATGCAAAGCGTGGATCTTCCCGAAAAAGAGAACATGACAGAAATCATAATTCATGTCCTAGTATGGCACTAATGGTCCGAGCTCTGGCCCTTTATGAGTTCGAAGGTAGATAAAACTACGTCTACCAATTATCGTAGTTGGTGCACCAAACGATCTGAAGGCTCCCTGGAGGCTTTTTTATCTACTGCTATTGGAGCACATGCTTGCTTCACTTGGTAGTGTTAGTTTAAATTTAAGAAGTAGATGTGAAAAAGAGCAAAAGCTAGAGCTACTCCGGCTCTTATTTGCTTACGGAATTCCGATCTTTCTGTAGAATGATGGTCTCGGCTAGCATGCCTTGTTCGCGTTGTTATTGTCTAGGAGCTGGTATTTGCTTGTATCGTTTCATCTAGAATCATTTTGATGATCTAATAAACTCCTCGCTTTCGTATGAGATATTGACTATATTGACGGCAATACTAAATTTCCAAATTTGTTCCCTAACCATTCAACTGCTGATCTTAACCCTTCTGTTGTCGTAGCGGGTTCCTCAAACCACATCGACCTCTTCTCCACCTACCGGAAATAATGAATGGGCGAGAAAACAGGAACTCTCACCAATTATTCACTTCATCTGCGGGTGAGACAAATCTCGTAAATCAATCAGTCATCCCCTAGGAAGACCGGATCGGCGGCTTAATACCCCGTAAACAAATACGGTGACCCCACCTGCCCAAAAAGGAAGCCATACATCAACCTCTTTCGTAAATCTGATGGATTTACTTCGTATGCCCTTTCGAGAGGTTATACTACTGCACATGGAACTACAGAAAAGGATTACACTGCTTCATGCACATGCACAATGTATTGACACTGGCATAATGTAGATTAACCAACCCATTGGTTCGTGATCCACTTAAAGCTTTGTCTTTATTGATTTTATCACAAGTAATGGCTCCTTGGAGTAACATAGAGTTGTATTCAGGTAGTCATTCTAGGATTATATAACTCCACCGATGTCACGACGCTTATCATGTTCTTATTTTTGGACGAATACATTCAACCACAGATGTCATGATGCTTAACATGTTGTCCGCGCCGTGTGCTGGCGATGTCCATGCTGTGTACTGGCGAAAACGTCAACATTGATGAACTATAAGTAGAAAAGAAGTTGTATCTCGCTCCTTCATCTCTATATCACACATTAGATCTCATCATGGTCTCATTCACCTCCATTTTAACTGCCCTAGGTGTCGTCTCTTCGCTCGTCCACGGCCAACAATTCAAAATTCAGAATTGGAGCAATGGCGCATCCACTACGAATTATAACTATACATCCCTTGCTGCAGGGCGCTTCACCTTAGACTGGGTACTTGGAGCCGGTGGCAATTTTGTTTCTGGAAAGGGCTACTCAGGGAGCAAGAATCTGTGAGTACAGGCAAGAGACTATTTACTATTCAACTGACCTATCTCACCAGTGTCGTTAACTATACCGCCAAATATAATCCGACTGGTAACTCGTACATGGCATTATATGGCTTCTCCAGAAATCCGACCGTCGAATTCTACGTTATGGATTGCTTTGCCGCACACAACCCTTCAGACAACCCTGCACAGTCCTTTTACGGCTACGCCACAAGCGACGGCGCTCAGTACGAGCTGTGGTCCAAGTATAATGGCAATCTCCGCCAGTACTTCTCTGTCAGGCGGACAAATCGCCGTGGTGGTACCATCACTTTTAATAACCATGTCAAGGCTTGGGCTGCTGCTGGCTTGCCATTGGGCACTATTGGCAATACGTTCATCGTGGTTGAGGGCCAGCAAGGGACTGGCAATGCGGATATTACTGTTGGCGTTCGACCTACTGGGCAGATTGTGGAAACTCCAACGCCAACGACACGCACTGCAGTCTGCACGACTTCGCCGACAATTGGGCCGGTCTGTGTCAGAGGGGCAAAGCGTGATGGTTTGACGAGGGTTGCGGCGGAGCCGACGCCGTAGATTAACATCGTTAACAATAGCTGATAAGTGGATCAACATTGTGGTCTTGATGTTGGATAAGATACAATAGTCAAGAGATTTACAAAGCTCAGTATATCTGACCACTTAGGCTTGTAGTTTGATAGTATATATACAGGTATTTGACTTAGTATTTATTTCTACTCACAATAATGGTGCCTTCATACTGTATCTAGCAAGCAAAATACTCCTTGATCCTGCCAAATATAAGAGATGAATAGCTTAGTTTGAAAAGCATTTTTCTTATAATAACATACAAATTGGGGTTCAGCTCGCTATAGGGACGAAAGGGCGAAGATTTGGAGGAGGCGCAAGGGCATATTCTCCTCCTTGGAAAGAGCTAGGGGTGGACCCTGTTTGGGGAGCCGATTTGGCCCCTGGATTACGATTGTACAGAGTTGACAACTTTCCTATAGCAGAACCGAGAAGTAAAACATGATTGGTTAATGGAAGGGAGAGCAGGAATGTGACTGAGCAACCTGAGGCGAGGGTGAGTAGCGCTTGAGCAGAGCGGCGATGCTGACTAACCGCACTGAAAGCGACGCAGGTTAAAATTCGGCGCAGATTACCTAAATAATACCCGCCTCTATCCAATCTTTCCAGTATTACTGATCTAGCTGATGATGACGATCTAGAGCGCATGCTGAACAACATTGGTCAGTGTCAGGTATTCTGATATATATTCTATTGTCACTCTTATTGGAGGCCATCACTGATGGTTGTCTCTAGTGCAGGTCAAAATCATACAGCAAAATATCTTTCATTGATGAATATTTCCAAAGTTATCAAA
>Ga0247810_10000100_pt1 | contig 140495 bp, 133 predicted proteins | sample UWRJL119311C1_FD_179918 | JGI IMG/M metagenome (GOLD analysis project Ga0247810, IMG submission 179918) | Plant litter microbial communities from Arlington Agricultural Research Station in Wisconsin, United States - UWRJ-L119-311C-1 | ecosystem: Environmental > Terrestrial > Plant litter >... | reverse complement strand
GTGTGGTGTTCCGACTGTAGGGCAAATCGTAGGACAATAGCAAGGGCAAATAGGGCAGTGAAGGGGGGGGGGGCTAATTACACGGGCATGATCGGAAGGGGATGTGTATATGTGTGTGTTTTTTAGGGTTTTTCGGTGGTGTATTTTGCACAGATTTTCGATGGTGGGGGGGGAGTCGGAATCGGTGGTAATTTAGCTCGTAATTCTTGGGTAATTGGGTAATAATGACGTGAGGAACCGGGGTCCCCGTTAACCGGTTTCGGTATCGCGGCATGTCACAGGCACCAAAAACCCTACTAAGCCCGAGATTACGGAATATATCTACCGTAATCCGCAGCAAAACCCTACTTGCTTTGTTATACGCAGCCAGGTTTTTTTGCCTTTGACGCTTTGCTCGACGGAGCAACGGTGATGTAAGAAAAGCCTTTTCCACCTTCCCACAACCATCTTAGATTCATGGCGGTGCCCGCTTCCTGGAAAACTATGTTTGTTCCGTGGGACGGACGACTGACAAATACGCGTAATCCGGGTTGCGATGGTGCGGATTTCGGATTGCCATCACCTACTGTAGGGGTACTGTACAGTATAGTATGTTGGTGAGAATATATATTGCTGCATGAGCATGATCGGTACTTAGGATGAGTGAATAGGCGGGCATGTCCTGCTGCACTCACTATATGGTACGCTGCGGTACGGTGGCCAGCTGAACAGCCATCAATTTGTTTATTGTATTATATTATACTCCGTCTTGTCTCATATTTCCACCCCCAGAAACCTTCAGGGTGGCTACCACAGTACCCTAAGCCACTGCGCTCACGGCCGTTGGGCTGACAAAAGTGCTAAAACTATATTAGTTTACCAAAACCTTCAGTCCGTGGGAAGTCAAAACACCGTAAATGCAAGTCAACCCACTCTTAAAATAGATAAAATGAGTAGAATGGGTAGAAGGAGTAAAAAACCATCGTTGCCCACGGACCATTTTCAAAGCAGATCTGATCCTGTCTGGTCTCTAGTCGATATCGAAAACACAACACACACACCCAATACCAGATATTACCACCACAATCCACTCCCTCTCTAATTGGATTTGACCTGTGCTCGCTCGATGGACGATGCGGTATACTTGATACACTCGATGGTCCGGATGTCCCAACCGTTTCGGCCATTTCATCGGACCAATTTGAGCGCAGCATAATAAAGCCAAAGAGGAGACCATGGATGTTGTGGTTCTGCAAATCTCATTTACCGCTGTTGCATAGACATCCAATCCCGACGCCCGCTTAATCAGAAACCGGGTCACTTTCTCCCTCACCGCATCCTCCACTCTCGTTTGTTCCTATGTTTCCCGTACTTACTTCCCTTTGCCATCGGATCCGGCCTCGCTGCGCTGCCATCCCTCCAAACTCCCGCGCTACCAGGGAATCAATGCTACACCGTTCCATAGTACGGTACGGGTGGAATTGGCTCTATTTACATTTACGTTTACCGCCTCGGAGGCAACGTGTCAGACAGACCGTACTTTGGCTTCGTCGACGCGACATCTGGGCGTTGGTAGGCATTCCGATGCTATTCGCGGCAACCATCTAAACCTCACAGCAAAACTCTCTTGGCCGTGGATCCTTGCGCTTCGCTAGGCGTCAGGATCAGGTCGTGGTCCCCTGCTACGCCCCCGATGAGCCCTGCTCTGTTGCGCAATAACTATGACCGTGAGAATGCGGGGTCTTGCGGTTGGCATGCTGAAACATGTTTGGTCCTTCGTCGCGTTCGTCCTGGTATCGTGGTGTGGACCCCCAAATTCTGGCATGATACTTGCACAATGGGGTTAGCCTGTTTCTGGCCTGACAGAGCCCTCTCGTCACCGCAGCTGAAAGAAGTTGCACATGCAGATGTGAACGGGGGATAAGTTGGAAATAGGAAGACCCGTGATCATTTGTAAGATGTGATGGGTGCAGACAAATCCCTAGGAACAGAGACAACAACACCAAAGGGTCCACAGTATCCACATACTCCGTACGACACGTCGAGAAGTGAAAGAGGGGACGATGCCTTTGTTCTCCGTAGAAAAACGCCAGTAGATGCACGACAAGAAGTAGAGCACACATTCAGATTGTGGGGTGCATTGGCGGATAGGAGCCATTGACTTGTACTCATATCTTCACTCAGCAAGTACCTTCTCTATTGGCTATTGTCCATATTGGTGGAAGTGAGGTACAGTGCCAGAGGTAGTACCCGGCGGTTGTACAGTCGTTGTGAGATGTGATACAAACCAGTTTCATGGGAAAGACAATTGTTCCATGGCTTTTGATTTGGGAATGGGAAAGATGCAGCGGATAGTTGACATGTGGTGATAACTGCTGCCAGCCGTGCCATAGCATCCAGCCATTCCCAAGAAGAGTAGATTAAAGAAAGTGTGTGTGTGTGTGTGTGACATGACCTCGTGATACCTCGTTGGTGGAAAGCTAAACAAGACTCCTGCCCTATTTGTGTTATCAATATTGTCCTGAGATTTATTGTTCGATAGCTCGCTTTCTGACCAGCGACGAGACCGAGTCGGAGAGAGTGAGAGAGAGCGGTGTAGTGTTGTAAGCATCGCTGAGCTGAGTAAGGAAAGCCACATTCTCAGCCAAAGGAACAGCCGACTGAATCGCCATCGCCCCCGTGTGAGTTCGTATTTCTCATTCCATCCTCAAACCATCGTTCTGGAAATATGGAAGAATGGCCTTTGTGATACGATAGGCACGCTTCAACGGCCGGGTAGTCCTTCCTGATAGTGGTCTGTGTTCCTCCAATATATGTATAGTGTTATGGGTACGTATGGCAGGTATGTGAGGTATGGTAGGTATATATGCAACTGCAGCTGCAGTGCATGCATGCACGCATTTCATACCGCAGGAGCTGCATGGCATGGCAGCTTGGAGCTACTTTGAAAAGGGGGGGGTACGGCGGTACAATGAGGGATTAATATCCTCCAGTCGAGTGTTTTCCCAGGATGAAAATCAAAATGGGGCCCTCGGTTGTCCTTGTCTTCTCCCCCAATTAGCATTTTAGGAGCTGCGATCGTGAGAATCAATCGTGGTGTTGAGCTTGAGCTTGAGCATCGGGCTAGGATGGGTCATGTACCTATCATTCTGTAGGACGTGCAAAATATTGACCTTTGTTAATTTCAGGAGATGCTATGGTTTGATCTGCTGCACTTCTTCTTTTCTCTAAACAAAAGAAAGAGAAAGACTACCAGCTACGACACGCAATGGCTGAGTTTATAATCAAAGTTTATGAGATGAATGTGATGAGAACATGTACACGTGACCAAGTTCATGTTCTTGCTACGAAGTACAACTATCTTTCTCTACTTATCTTCACATGCGCAACTTTATTCTATTATTGCGAGTCCATGGTCTTGTTAGCCCTGGTATATCCTTTTTACCAAACGTGCCAATGTCCAAACCCCTTAAATCTAAAACATGATTATGAAACGATGAAAAGAAGCCACTGACAGAAAACATCACTTTGAATATCTGAATCCCATATCAGCTCTGATGCAATTCAATCAAATAAATATCCTGCGTCAGCAGCGATCTACTCCGGTTCACAGCTTAGGAGTCCAATACTGAAATGGTGCGAAGTGAAGCCAAAACTTTTGTTCGTGCTATTGCAATACAGCTACCCCGTGGATTCAAGTCACAAAAATCCAAAGCCCAATAGCTGAGCCGAGCCTCGATTGTTGGTTCTCATCTCATCTCACCTCTTGTAATTTCTTGATCTGGGGGTTTTTTGTTTTGTGGTACGGTTTGATAGACGCCTAGATGTATGTTTTTTGTTTCGTACGGGACACGTTGAACGCGGAGAACGGGAGGGAAGAATGTTGTAATAGCCTATGCGATAGCCTATCTATCTGGAAATCTTAAAGTATGTATTACGCGTTTTGATTTGTAGCACGAACCAGGCGGTCAATAGGTGCTAGAGCAGGAAATCCTGCCGCGTTATACGAGAACGCGAAGGTAGATCGTATCAGGGCTGACAGCTGGTTCATATGCAGATCTGGGTTGGCTGTTTTCACTTGCTTCAATCCGACACTCTTGATCACACAGCTGGTGCAAAGGTGGTAAAGGAGAGTACTACTCCCAGATATCATGAATAAGAACTTCATATCTGCCAGAATAAGGCGAAAGGGTTCATAGCTCTTATGGAAGCCACAAAACCAATAGAGGTCGAATAGTTGCTTTTCTTCCGTTTCACTTTTCATTTCAAGGATATCCGCATATCAAACCTCTTTCAGACTATGCTGAACGTGAATATAGAGCTTTATTCAGACTAATAACTCTTCGAAAGTGAGGTCTGTCTATGGAAACCAATACATCCATTGCTTCCTTGCTAGCACTTATATTGAGCTTTGTAGCATAGAGATCAACACTACCTTTGTCTTCACCTGAAAGCCTCAACACTTGCGATTCAATGCAGCCAGAGCTTCGATTACAGGTCCAAACACGCTAGCTATGGAATTATCAGAGCTTACAGCTCTGTATTAAACAAAGCATGAGCACGTGATATGCCCGGTGAAGAAAAAGGGGGTGGTTCGGTAAGCGAGGTTTTTGTGTTACACGACGTCAACCTGCGGAGGAAGACAGATGGAAGGTAGGTGGAGGGTTTCAAGCATGTAAAGAAGGTATAGAGGATGTAAGGAGGCAGTCTCACAACTCGTTTTGTCAGCTCCAAGCCAAACTTGGAATCCTAGGATCAAGACTTTTTAAAAGCAATGCGTGAACTCATGTTACGCACCTTTGGTTTTTTTTTGGTTTTTTTTTTACAGTTGTAGTGAAGGTGTGGCTTCAAGGTTGCCACGTTTTGGAAGTTACTTATGGTGAGATGGTGGGTAGAAATACATACATTGTAGTGATTGTGAGCTCTTGATCAGTAAAATATATATTGTTGGAGTAAGATCTCCCTTTCTAGAAATGTGAATAGGTTCTTGACCATTAGTGTGATAACATATCATCAAACATGTCTGCATAAGTGCAGTTAAATCTACAAGCCGGCTGAGAGACGTGTACAGGTTTTTCGATTTATTGAAAGCACAGCACGCAATCTACAGCGCCAACTCCTCCTCCATCTACTTGTGGAAATTATGATAGCATTTTGCATGGGTTACTTTTGGGGTAGCGGATAGCTGTCAAACAAGCAAAATTAGAAAACAACCACTCTAAGCCACTACTAAATTAGAATACATTTTTAGAATACATGTAATAGAGAGAGCATGACTGATCCAAACACGATAGCCGATGATCATTCGCAATAGCTTTAACATAGTTTAGCCATGTAACAACTCCAGTTCAGGCCTTTCTGGTCTGGTGCCTCGGCTGTAGATTTGACGGCTAGATACGCTTTGTAGATTGTCAGTTGGTGAGAATGACCTTATTGGGTAGCAATCAATCAGGTTAAGCAAATGACAATCTGGTTAGCAATAACATGATTATCAATGGCGGAAAAAGGCAAGGTCCCGTTGGCATCATCTTTGGGGAAAGAATGGATTTGAGGTACATACCAAAAGATGGCGCTAGAACTCGGCGTCATCCAATTGGCTAAACTGGTAAGAATACTATGTTTGTTGCATGTCGCAAAAGAGAAGTTTCTGTGTCACATCTCACATTTCCATTAGAGAGCTACTTTGACTGTGCCAAGCTATCTAGATCACGTGACGTATTGATCTCGAAATGGGTTAGCACATTTTTGGAGCGGCTTCGATGTGCATCTCAAGAGAAAGGTTCCATCTTGCCAACAACGTCAAACGCAATTGATACCTCAACACATCATGAACTCTTTCCGAATTGCTCGCAGTGCTCTGCGGGTGCGCTCTGCAGCTATCAAGGCGCCTGTCCAGCGTAGAGGATATGCTGATGTCGTCGCGGACAAGGTCGGTAATTCGGAACAGATTTTAAGCACTTAACTAACTCTTCGTAGATCAAGCTGAGTTTGGTCCTACCACATCAGGTACGTTCTCCCCGGATACAAATGGATGGCACAAAACTTTGGAGATTATCTGAAGGGTTTTGACGAGGATGGACGGGAATGGACAGCTTCTAGGGAATCTATCAACGTGTTAAAATACACACTAATAGACCAACAGGCTATCTACAAGTCAAAGGATGTTGTCCAAGTCAACATTCCTGCGGAATCTGGAGATATGGGTATCCTCGCCAACCACGTACCATCAATTGAACAATTGCGACCCGGTCTTGTTGAGATCATCGAAGAGGCTGGGGGAAGCAAGCAGTTCTTCCGTAAGGCCCTCAATTGTCCTATACCGAACTTTGGCTAATTGAGCACCAACATAGTTTCTGGAGGATTCGCTACTGTTCAACCAAACTCAGAATTGAGCATCAACGCCGTGGAAGGTTATGCTTTGGAGGACTTCAGCATTGAGTCTGTCCGATCACAACTTGCGGAGGCACAGAAGATTGCAGGTGGTAACGGAAGTGAACAAGATATTGCCGAGGCAAAGATCGAGATTGAGGTGAGTCTGCCCCGAGGTCATCGGTCTGGAAACTTTAACTAATGTTTTGCAGGTTTTGGAGAGCTTACAAGCAGCACTCAAGTAGAGGAGTGTTCCGCTAGGAGAAGTATAGACGGGTGCTTATGTATATCATCGAATGTTTCTTAAAATGCACTGTGTGAACTCAACATGAATGAAGCAGTCTTGCCTGATTATGTAAACCTAATTGGTTGCTCTTTCCCTGGTAGTCCTTTTTCTAATGATGATATAACACTTCCATTGGCCATCATCCCTTTCTTCCTCTCTCTTTCACATCCTTTCTTGGCTTTCTTTTCATTCGACTCGATTACCAGGTGTCCTGCCGGGCATTTTTTCATATCTAATTCTTAATCTATACCTAGGTATCCTTGGCACTTGGGGTGCTCAGCAGCAGCCTATGTCTCTATTTTGCAAGGACAAATAGATTGTGATCATGAACAATCCGAGGCCTGTAAAGCTTCGACAGACACACTATTACAGCCGTCATCCAAACGACTCGCAGCCAAGTGGAAGCCTACATGGGATTGGTATACGTTTGGGGACAGTATCATCACGCATAACGTATCTACAAAGCCTCGGCCAGCCCTCTGCCAGTTCTACCTCTCCATATAAGCGGGCACCCCGAGCATCTACGGAACATGATATCTCAAAACTGCGTGCGTGGGGTGGTAAACGAATCAACTGTCAAGTCAGGACACCCACAACGTCGACGCATAGCAATGATTCATACCAAGCATTAGAACTTTTCGAGAAATATGCTTACCTTAGCCCAGCTCCTATACAATCAAATCATTTTCCAAAGAAGGGAATACCTTCCCTCCACAGTTTACCCTCTGGTGTGGTTCTAAGAAACCAATCAAGTCCTGTCTCTCCGAAGTATCCACCAAGACTTGACTCTGGTATCCCTGAGCATATTTTTACTGATACTAGTACCCCGATGACTGTTAATGGAACAAGATCCGATCATCGTAACCGTGACGAATACAATCACCGGCCTCTTACCCACACTACTTCAGGGGAAGCACGCACACTTGATCTGATGGCGATCACAGTGGAACTTGACAACAATTGGCTTCAGAGGGTAGATAATAAGATATGTGATGGCGCTACATCACCAGTGCCTTCGTCTCAAATTCCACTTAATCCCACCATCCGACCTTCCAGCGCGAGAAAGACATACACTAAATCTATCTTACAACCTCGTTCCAATGAGATTTCCCAGCCACCTACACGGGAATTGATATCTCGTGAACCACCATCCGAAGTCTTAAGATTGAACCCACGAAAGCTTAAACGTGCTTTATCAGGTATTGAGAATGCGAGCTATATATCAACTCCACCGTTCTCGCTTTCTGGAGCTATGTTAGATGGAGGCGGTGGGCCACGATTCGCAAGGAGGGCGAGGACTGAACATGATTTCGTGATTCGCCATCATCATCATCGACGGCAACATCTTGCACATCATAGGAGCCATTATTCATCAGATGAATGTGATGGAATATCTGGCTGTGTATCTGTACATGGACTTGATTTTAGGTCGTCTTTGATAGACGAACGAATATCTCGCTCACAGTCCCTCGATTCCAATAGCCAATATCGTCGACAATCTTACCAGTCACCCATTCATTCGCGGCCACCATCCCACCACAGGCACTTAAGAGCGGCACACCATTCACGAGGACATACCACAGAATCTTCAACAAGCTTGTTCTCGAGCTCCTCTTCTAGTTCCATTAATCAATCCCTGGACGATGCTCTACAGGCTATTGAATGTAGTGGCTATCCTAGAACAGGTCACGCTCGCCATAATAGTCCTATGACTAACCCTGGTATTGTTGGTGTATGTCAACATTGCCTCCACGATTGTACATGCGAGGCTTGTCAGAGTACTCATCACAATGTTCGCTGCTGTACACATGAATCTCACCAGCCTTTTGTACATCACCACACGATTGGTGGTAGACGAGTAAGGCGGCATGGAAGATCGAGTCGATCGAATGTTAGTTCTTCTATCCCAAATACCTTGCGATCCGAAGTTGGGAGATTATCATATCATTATCCAGATAGACAGCCACGAAATAGTCCTCAATCACCTTCAGGAAGACAATCACGAATAGACGAGTGGAATAAGAGGCAGACTACCCCGAGCATTTGTATTCCATCTAGAAATGATTACTTATCTCCATCTCGACGTACTTCAAGGCGCACATCATTATGCAGAGGAACCTTGCCGGAGGTGATTGATGAAGTAGAAGCAGAGGATGACTGTTTTCGAGAGATTAGTGACAGGTGTTCAACCCGACCGATCAGTCGACTTCAACAAAATGCACTAGTAGACATTTATGCGAAAGATCAACGACCAAAATCCGCCAATGTTACATCTCGAGGAATACGACCTGACTATCATAGTCGAAGACTGAGAAGAAGACCGGTTAGAGACGTGGTTAGATTTGTCGAACGAAATGGACGGCTACCGCGTTCACATAGTGGCATGTCTCGAAGTTGGTGCGATTCTAAATTGGGAGAAGAGAACACTGTAGACGATTGTATGCTTGAAGCCGATGGTACCGTCAAGGAACATCAACTAGGCGATATCGTGTGTTTGGCGTCGGTTCCTGGTGAAGTGGAGAATAGGCCATTCTATGGCTCAAGGAAATACTCTCGTCTAGGTTCTCGTCACAACAGCTACTGCAGTAGTGTTTCGATTCATAATCATCCACAATACTCACCATATGTTTCTCGTTGTGGGACTCCTTATGGTTCTCGCCACAGCCCCTGTCATGATTCTCGTCGCCTTTATAATTCAAGCAGAAGTTCAACCTCAGCCTCAAGCTCAAGCAGCAGTTCCAATTATCTTTCTCCGATTCTTCCTACTCATTGCGGCTCAAGACACTATAGCCCAAGGCTCCGCACCCCAAGGGGATATCCAGGGAGGGAGTCATATTTGGACAACAGTGACAATTACAGCGAACATATACATGCTGGTGAATGTCGACACTCGCGTGAATACTCCTGTGGACAAATCCGCTCGCAACACACTATCAAGCACCGTTCTCCTCGCGAATCGTGTGGCTATGAGTCTCCTTTTGAACGTCGACGCAGACTCAATCGCAGCCGACGATGTTCAGATCTCAGAGATGAGGTGCAAAACCGTCGACATCGCAACAACGAACATGACTGTGTTTGGAAGAGACGTTTTCTGAAGTCAACCACACCCATATGTGGCTCTGGTGGCATGGAGGATGATCTGCAGGCTGTCACTGTGATTTTGAGATTTGAAAATCGAGAAGATGTGGTCATAAATACAGATTTGAAAAAGGGTGAAACGGCGGATCTCGATGTATAAGAAAGTCACGGAGGGAGAGTGGGGCTTGTAAAGATTGTGAAGTGAATTTGGAGTAGAATAAATATATTGTTTATCCCATTGGCTAGCTAATGTATCGAGGGATGTGAGAACATGAGATGAGACCTCTATTAAGCGAGGATTGAATAGGGGTCACGAATAGATGGTCAACACATCAAGCAAACAAAAGAAAAACTGCAGCGGCACACATCTAAACCTATTAGATAGACCATCTAATTCAATAATCATTTACTTAGATTACATTTAGGACGTATTTTCAACCGAATCTGCGATTATCCAAACTAGCCAAGATTACATAATTCGACCCACAGGGAAATTATGAAAAAAGCTGAACAAGGTCAATATCAGAAGGTTTCCAACCTGTTCGCTCTGACAAAAATAACAAAAGGAAAGCAAAAAATTACGACCAACATGGGACTCGAACCCATAATCTTCACCATGCACCGAATCCTGTTCAGAACAGAATACGCCGGAAAGTGACGCCTTACCATTAGGCCAGCCGGCCCAAGCTTGATTTGGCAAGATTTGTTTAAATTTAAAATCTTTTTTATCCATATAGTACCTACAATCAACCTTTCCTTCCCTTTTTCTCGTATCTCCTTGGAGAGACTTTGAGTTAAGCATCAAAGAGAGTGAATCAGAATTTACTTATTCTGAAGTAGTTGTTGCGAGGTCTTTCTTGACCTCTCTGGCTTACTGAGCCGTCTTCTCTAGGTCTGTAATTGTACATAGTTCACCAAAACTGTTCTAGCGAGTCTATTCCTCTCCAAAAGGATAATTGAACTTCAAAAGCCCATTTAATCCTCCTACCCATCCATCATCTTCCTCCAACCCGCTCTTTGCTCCGCGCATCACAGATGGTACACCACCCCCCCACTCCCCGCACTTTCGGAGTTCCTCACCGTTCACTCTTACTTCCATACCGACTCCGACACCTCGACTTCTTCTTCTTCCATCAATACTGACTTCTAGTTCTCTGCCTCTGTTCTTCTCACTCAACCTCAAAGTTATCGGTGTATTTGAAGGCAGTACTAAAGGCCTGAAGGATAAGCTCCTCGGACAAATTGGTGTCATCAACAGACTAGAAACTAAGGGATGTACAATGCAGCCCCCAGAGCTCAAGCTATAAGCTGTGCTCCCAGTTGGAGTAGATATAATCATGCCGTCAGCGACTGCTTCAGTTAGGAATCGCCCTCCGACGAACACTTCAATAATGGCCAAATGGGCCTCCTTTCCTCGATGGATAACCACTTCGTTCATAGCATGAACGTCTCCTTCGGCACTTTCCACAGTGTTGTCGCCAATCACCCGATTTCCGTCCGAATCGAAGACCCCAACCTTCAATCTGTTCCGTAAGAGTACTTTGGAGCTTCGGGTTGGCCCCATAGATTTACCCCTCACGCTTGACCAGCCTGCCAAATTCCCCGTATCATTATTTGTCTGGATGTGGGGATGCTTCTCGTCTTGGAACAGGTGCGATCCTGCACCCGCTCCTGACATGTACAGTTCCCGAAATGCCCTTTTGTATTCTGCGAATTTCCATTCTCCTAAAAACCCCAGTGTTCCCATGCTGAACGAGAGTATCGGTGGTACATTGACTACTGTGCTGAATAAGGATGAAGCATGTAAAATCGTCCCGTCTCCACCTAGGGTTGTGGCCATATCTACTTTGGACGACAGAGTTCCATATGAAGTAGTTGAGTATATTGGGAAAGAAAACTGTTTGTGTAACTCTGCCGCAACTTCTGGCTCGAAAATGAGTGATACATTGTCGTAATTAGAGTGGATATGCCTGTCCTGTTAGTGGTTTCCCAAGCATAGTTCTCAACACACGTACTTCGCATATTCAAGCAAGCTCTCGGTGACCGACGGCGCACCATCTTTCTTAACCATGAGGACATTTCGAGGTGGTGCGGGCCATTGAAGTGAAACTAGATCACTTCCTGGAGTGCCTTGTCTACGCATCAGCTTTCATTCAAAGACGTGACCACTTAAGAATGCCGACCTTGATATCTAGGTATCAACCTATCCGGCAGATTCTCTGCATCACTTATCTCCCTCCTCCTCGCTGTATTGGAAAAACTTCTCCATGTGGACTTCGGGAGCCTTCTCAAGATCATCGCGCCAGTTCCCAAACTCCAACGGTTCCCAGGTACAGAAGTGGACAAGAGCCCGTTCGGATTATTAGCCGGTCGCGGCTTGGCGGGGCATTTTCTGATGTCTTGAGCCTTCGTTCACCAACATTTACTCTTTCCAGAAGAGGTGGGATTGCTGTTTTGGTGCTTTTGATTTTTGCTCGCGAAACATGGTGTCTGTTGACTCAAGCTCAGTCTGTGCTCTCTCTTTGCTGGCGGAGCTCCTTCAGCCGATAACGATAAGGGCGTCATGAGCCTGGCTTGACGTAGCGCCCGCTGGAGAGCTACCACATTTCACTGAAATGTGAACAAACCCGATATTCCACCTGAACAGACTGCTATGAGAGATATGTGGCAGATTTGATTCGGTCTCATGTTACTTGGAGGTTGATTTATCAATATATGGTCACATTCACCGTGGCATAACCATACGCACACGACAAGCTGCCTAAAGACTGAGACATTCACGACTAGTGACTCTCAATTTAAGCCTCGCCCGACTTACAAAAGGAAGAGGGGAAATTACAGAGAGAACTTCATACATCATGGCAACGGAATCAGCTATACGACGAAAGCCAGCGCCTGCAATTCCTGGCGCTGAGAAGAGCACGGTGCAACCGGATGCGCTCGGAAAAGGGAAGAATTTGCAAACAAATCGGGCAGAGAAGGTCGAACACCCCGGTGGTGACATCAAGCATGGCGGATCGAAGCAACTCCTAAGATTTGCCTTGGCTGCTACTTATACATTGGCGTCCTGCTGCTCGTATGTTCCCATAAGCGCTTTTCGTTGGTTTACTAACTATTAAGGATTGTCATTACTCAACTCGTGGGAGTACCGCTGTATTGGTATAACAAGGACTTGTATTATGCATATATGGCCCTCACTAAGCAGTCCTTTGGAATATATGTCACGACCACAACGCAGTGGTGGAGTCCAACAGTGGTTCGGATAAGTGGCGATGCTTCTGTAGCTGGTGAACTCCGGAGAAGAAAAGATGGTGGTGTCCAGCTGAATTTCCCAGACAGATTGATTATGATTGCAAATCACCAGGTACGTAGCCATCCTCTCCAACAAGAAGACAAATCTGACAATCCCAGCTATACTCTGACTGGCTATATCTCTGGTGGGCGGCATACACAAATACCCCCAAAATGCATGGGCATATCTACATCATCCTTAAAGAGTCTTTGAAATATATTCCTATAGTTGGATGGGGAATGATGTTCTATGGATTTATATTTATGTCTAGAAAAATGGCAACTGATCAGCCCCGGATTGCCCACCGACTCAATAAACTCAAAGAAAAACATAGTGGCCCAATGTCGGGAAGTCAAGGTCTTGATCCCATGTGGTTGTTGCTATTCCCTGAAGGTACAAATGCTAGTGACAATGGGAGAGAGCGGAGTGCCGCATGGGCAAAGAAGACAGGAGTGAAGGATGTCGAACATACTCTGCTCCCAAGAAGTACCGGATCGTTCTTCTGCTTCAATGAGCTGAAGGATACCGTGGACTTTGTCTATGACTGTACTCTTGCATACGAAGGAATTCCGTAAGCTTTGTCTCCTAATTTGCATTTCATAGCTGACTATACTAGACGTGGAGAATACGGCCAAGACTACTATACTCTACGTTCGATGTACCTTCGAGGTCAAACTCCACCTTCCGTCAATATGCATTGGCGAAAGTTTGCCGTAAAGGACATACCACTTGATGATGCTACCAAATTCGACGCCTGGCTCCGAGAACGCTGGTACGAAAAAGATGCCCTTATGGACGAGTACCTCACCAACGGCAGATTTCCAGGGGTTCTAGATGACGCAGATACCAAGGAAGATTTCATCGAGACCGAAGTCAAACTATCGCATTGGTGGGAGGTAGCCAACATATTCGTGGTCTTGGCGGGGTTGGCCTTGATCTATAATCTTATTGGAAAGGCTTTCGGCGCGGTTGGTTTAAGGAAGAATTGATACCAGGTCGAGCGCACAGAAATCGTGATACCCGCCAGCATGGAGTTTGCATGGTTTTTATTTTAGGTGTTACTTGGTCAACATTTAGAACTTTACAGTAGGAAGTCTCTATTCTATCGCCTAGTAACGTTGACATATATCTTGGCGAATAAAGATAATTAGGATGCTGCACTACGTCTATATATATGTGACTTAGCTTGTCAAATCGGATCCTCTATGATTGTTTCTGTCAACTTGCCAAAAAAGTTTCATCGCTCTACACAATCATTTCGATAAATCGCTTATTGATACGTACTAGTTATTACTTGAATAGCGTGTAATTTAGGAACTTGGATATTCAATTCATTCGTTGAATGTTATTAAAATTGATAAATCTCGATTGCATGATAGCAACTAAGAATATTTTAGGGGCAAGGTTGCTCGGCTACACAGCCCGCAAGCGAAAGGGGCCAAAGCGAGAACGGTTACTAGTCGGCAAATAAAGCCTCATGATTTAAAGAGCGACTAGTATAGTGTAATAGATACTGAGATATATGTCTACAGGTCAATTGAGCTGGGGCAGGGTGCTCATTGTGGTTTAGTATTCTCTCAATAGTTCTTGCATTTTGCAATCAACTAAAAGAAGCTCATACTTCTTGATGCTATATTCAGAGTAGGATAGCATGATTCCCAACTTCTATGTAGGCATAAAGCTACAGATGAAGTAATCACCACCAGGCGCTAGATTTCATGGCTTTATACCTGTTTTCGCGACTATTTTCTTCATGACTATAAATGTCTCTGGCTCGCTTAGAGAACACAAGGAAGTCAAAAGACGAGATAGTCAGTCAATGCCAGGGCTCGGTACCCCTTGGTCGGCTGTGAAGCTCTTAGCCAATCAACATTTCCTCCGTGGCTATGGGCATTTATTTATGCAAATTTGATATTTCGATCTTCATCAATCACTACTCTTCGGTCGTATATATTTAGCGCATAGACCTGAAGAGATTAGGTACTTGGGATCGAATATCAAGACTACGAGGGTGCATTAAATGTGATGATGTTATCTTCAGGAATAGACGTTTATGATATCTCTTGCTGCTAGTGGCTAGCTAGTGCGAGCCACTGTTCTTCGCCGACATAGCCAAGCTGCAGGATCTTTACCTTTACGAGAAGCTGAATCTATGTAGCACTGCTGCCATGATATCACAAGCAAAACTGTACAGCAACATAGTTCCCCTCCGGCTCCCCAGTAATAGATCGGGGCGGTGTCTAGATAGGGTATTCCCCGCGCCATCGTCCCTGCAGGAGATCGAGTTTGACAACCTGGTCTCCGGCACTAAAATCTGAAGTATGACCTCAATCCTAGAGCTTCTTGATCGTATACGGCTCTATCCGACTTGGTCTGGTATTCGATGATATTTGTTGCGTTATGTGATATAGCTTCTCCTCTAAAACGGGTTCTTGGAGACTCTGGGTATGCGCGTGAGCTTTGGAGAAATATCCAAATCCGGTCTTTGACAAGCGCCACTGATACATTGCAATATAGACCCATACTCATTTCTCTACCGTGGCAGCCCTGTTCAACGGCACCATCCATGTCTGCATGTCGTTCTTGTGAAAGGTTGCACATGGCTTTTGACTACCGCGTCCATTGCTTGCTGTGATCGTCCAAAGTTGGAATAAATAGTAGTGATGCCCCAAGACTATTGAAGTACAACCTAGATTCTCTCTCGGTCGGTCGTTCTTTGTCCAGTACTTCTCCTTCCCCCAGGACTGCATTCACGATGCCGTTCTTTGCACAGGTCTCAGTGCTGCTATCGATTGCATCACTAGGATCCGCTCTGATATCCCAGCCAGAGTTTGGACAAGTTGCAAACGAGATCTTTCGTCTAAGGGAAGAATCTACAAGTCACATCTCCGCACGCGACGATGTACCTGCCGGATTTTATGCGCCCCCATACTATCCAGCTCCTCCAGGGGGGTGGTCCCCAGCCTGGACCGACGCGTATGCGAAGGCACAGCTAGTGGTAGCCAACATGACTTTAGCAGAAAAGGTGAATCTAACTACAGGTACAGGTCTGCTGATGGGACCCTGTGTTGGAAATACTGGTTCAGCATTGCGATTTGGTAGTAAGTGAATTCTTGATGTAGAATATATCCCTATAATTATGGCTTCTAATCTCCATAGTTCCGAATCTCTGTTTACAAGATTCTGCACTGGGTATAGCTGCTACAGATAACGCAACGGCGTTCCCAGCTGGTAGTAAGTTTTCTTCATCAATAAAAATTATATCAGACTAGGAGGTTAACATTTGCAGTTACCGTTGGAGCTACGTGGAACAAAGCACTGATCTATGCCCGTGGTGATGCAATCGGAGCTGAAGCCAGGGGTAAAGGAGTTAACATTCAACTTGGCCCTGCTGTTGGACCATTGGGGCGGAAGCCACGAGGCGGTAGGAATTGGGAAGGGTTTGGTTCGGATCCAGTTCTGCAAGCTGTTGGTGGCTCAGAAACGACAAAGGGTATTCAAAAGAATGGCGTGATAGCCACTATCAAGCATCTTATTGGTAATGAGTAAGTAGTTGAGTATCAGGATGATGCTTTGTGAGATCGCTCCTGCTTATTTTCATACTGACTGAGGTCACAGACAAGAGGCTTATCGTATGGATATTGTGCCCCACGGACTGATGAAGGCACTGAGCAGCAACATTGATGATCGCACACTTCATGAGCTCTACGCCTGGCCATTTGCAGATGCTGTTAGAGCCGGAGTTGGGGCTGTGATGACCAGCTACAATGAGGTCAATGGCAGTGCCGCTTCTCAAAACAGCAAGCTCATCAATGGGTTTCTAAAAGATGAGATAGGATTTCAAGGTCTCGTAATGACTGATTGGCTAGCTCACATTGGAGGCGTAAGCTCAGCATTGGCCGGGCTTGATATGTCTATGCCTGGTGATGGAGTAGTTCCCTTGATAGGCAACACTTATTGGGGATGGGATCTTTCTATTGCTGTTCTTAACGGCACTGTCCCTATTGCCCGTGTGAACGATATGGTTACACGTATTGTGGCTGCCTGGTATCAAATGGGACAGGACAAGGATTTTCCTAGACCAAATTTCTCCTCAAACACAGCTGATCGTACAGGTCTCTGTTCTCCTGGAGCAATAAGTGGAGATACCTGTGTCGTCAACGAATACGTCAATGTCCAGGCTGACCACAAGAATATTGCACGAAATGTGTCTCGAGAAGCTATCACCTTACTTAAGAACACTGATGGGACATTGCCATTGTCAACCAGGGCCACCTTAAAGGTCTTTGGCGATGATGCACAAAACAACCCGGATGGTATCAATGCCTGTAACCAAAGAAGCTGCAATAAGGGTGTTCTTGCAATGGGCTGGGGAAGTGGTATGTTAAACGATCAACCTGCTTCACATAAATGCTAACTATTTTTAGGCACGGCTAACTATCCTTACCTTGACGCTCCAATCGACGCCATCAAACGAAAAGCTGCAAATGTTACGTACTACTCCAGCAATAATTTCCCAGGTGGCCTCACGGCAGCCCCGTCAGACATTGCTATTGTGTTTGTCAACAGTGATTCTGGTGAGAATCAGTATACTGTCGAAGGTAACAATGGTGACCGATCCCAAGACGGTTTATACCTCTGGCACGGAGGTGACAATCTCATCAAGGCAGCAGCAGCCAAATATGCAACTGTTATTGTGGTCGTCCACACTGTTGGTCCAATTCTCACAGAAGCCTGGATCGATCTTCCATCAGTAAAGGCAGTAGTTTTCGCCCACTTGCCAGGCCAAGAAGCTGGGGATTCCCTCACAGACATCCTATTTGGCGACTACTCGCCAAGTGGTCATCTTCCATATTCCATCCCAAAGAAGGAATCCGACTACCCATCGTCTGTCAGCCTAATGGGATTCCAATTCTTCCAAGTCCAAGATACCTTCTCTGAAGGTCTCTATATTGATTATCGATCCCTCAATAAGAACAAAATTGTTCCTCGCTTCCCATTCGGCCACGGGCTTTCTTACACGAACTTTTCTCGAACTGCTACCGTTTCTTCAGTCACAGCTTTAACTTCCACTCCTCCTGCTCGGGGACCAAAGGGATCAACTCCAGTTTACAGTACTGCCATTCCACCCGCTGCTGAAGTACTATGGCCATCCACTGGATTCAAACGTGTCTGGCGTTATCTGTATCCATATGTTGATAATGCAGATAAAATCGTCCCTTCGAACAACTTCAAGTACCCCGTTGGCTACCAGACAACGCCGCAGCCTGACCCGGTTGCTGGTGGAGACCAAGGCGGAAACCCTGCTCTTTGGGATGTTATGTTTAGTCTCCCCGTCACTGTAACCAACACTGGAAAAGTTGCTGGAAAGGAAGTTGTGCAAGTCTATGTCCAGCATCCGAGTGACTCACGGTGGGATACGCCCATTATCCAGCTACGTGCCTTTGAGAAATCAGACACGCTGGCACCAGGTGCGAGTCAGACCCTGACGCTACAACTTACGAGAAGAGACCTGAGTATCTGGGATGTGGTGAGCCAAAACTGGGTGATACCAGTCAGTGCCACTCAGCCATTCTTGTTCTGGGTTGGAAACAGTTCAGGCAATCTGACGTTAGCGTGTGAGAGTTTGAGTCTGAGTTGCTCGGCAGGGAGAACGCCGCCTGTTGTTTAGTAAATCGGTGTTGATATGTTACTTTATATTACATGTAATCTGTAAGGAATTAAATAATAATATTTAAGGCATCATCAACGTTCTGTAGTGAGACGCATCCGTTCGCTACAAATCTAGCATCTCAACATAGAGAATAAAATATATGGAAAAGGATCAATTAAATACCTCTAATACATGAAATATACAGAATATGAAACACCATCACGACACAATCAACTAGGCGTGAAAAGAAGTTCATGCGACGGGACTCTATAACCAAAGGGATAAGTTGTCAACCATGGTCAACGGACACACTGCCACTTTCATAAGTATAAAAGGTTGTAAATAGTTCACATGGTATCTTGTACTAATAGCTAATCAAGGCTTGCAGGCACAGCAAAAGTGGCTATCTCTACATCCCAAAACCCTGCCTACTCCAATCATCCATCTACAATAAGTCATCCTCATCATGGTATATTACAATTCTGTCAATTGTCCCCATTTTATACATTGCGGCAAGGAACGCCAATTCCCTTCGTACGCCAGCAGATCCCTCGGTTTGGCTAAAAATAAATTGTGATAGGCCAAGCGCACGTGTCGTGTAACGCCGGGGTAGTTAGTGCTCGTTGGAGCATGTGAATTGATTGCATGAAGTGAGGAAAGTGAATCCAAGAAGTGTGCTACATCATCGTGCGTACTAGCTTTCCGCGGTTTCTTCTACAGCCACATCCTCCACGGCTGTGGGATTATCAACGTGAGGAAGGATCCCGTTAGGTCTGGGAGGGCTCCCACCATTAATCGATTTCGATTTATCTGAACTTGGAGGCGTGATACCATTCACTCGTGGGTGAGTGCCATTGAGCTGCTCGTTGGTCTGATAAGCTTGCTGATCATCTTCTGGCAAGAGTGATGTAAGACCTTGCTCCTTCGCAAGAGCCAAGTACTCGGATTCGTGAGGGAAAACTTGCTGTACTCCTAAGCCCCATTTTCGAGGCACGCGTCGTTCTCCGAGCGAGACAGAGCTGGTGATGTTACGGGGGATTTCCCCTTTACGTACAAACTCCCCATTGACATAGTAGGAAGGCTGTGGAGCAAATCTTTGAGCTGGATCCACATCTGGGTCACGAGTCCATCTTCCAGGTTGCGGAGGCCAACTTGGAATCTCTTCAAGCTCGCGATAATTAACGACTAGCTCGAGATGACGTAAATGAGGAAAGTTTGGCACAACAAACATAAATTCAGAGACCTGAAAAAAATATGTTAGCTAAATTTTGAAAGCTGGTGAATATATCATACCTTGACAAAAAAAAGATCGAGATCGAGGAAAAGAGGTTTGCATTGTTCCACTGCCTTGAATCCGTTATCCCCACTGTCAGGAAATTGCTGGCACAGATCGGTCAAGTTAGGATGTCGTAGCGAGTACATCCCGTTCTCAGTTTTCCATACTGCCTCTTTTGCGAGACGTGATAATGGAATGCGCTCCCATGCAGTGTCTAAGATAAGTCAGAATGAGTGCATGGTAATATGAACAAAAATGTACTTACATCTGGACAACTGAAGGTCTTTTTCACCTAAAAGTAACGCAACGTGTGTATTTAGCATCCACTGCTCACGTCCATTTGGATGTCCCGTAACGTCAGGCTTAATTGTATCGTAACGAAAGCCTTCGATGAAGCGGAAAAGTGACGCAATTGCCGGAGTTCTAGGATCGTTGCTCAAGTCTAGCCACCTGAGCAACAATGGAAGTTTCTTCAGCCGTTCCATTCTTTTCTCCTTCTCGATTCGTATTCTTTCTGCACGTTGCTGTTCCTGAATCTGTGCTCGTCTACGCTCTTGATCCTCGCGCTTTTGCTTCTCTTGCTCGAGATATAGTTTCTTCTGTCGTTCTTGCTCTCGAGAGTGGGCTTCTGCATCTTCTTGTCTCTGCCTCTCTTTTCGCTCATTCTCTTCTTGCTGACGCCTTGCTTCTTCTTCACGAGCTAATTGTTCTTTAGCTAGTCTAACTTGCAGTGCACTTTCGATACGTTCTTGCTCAAGTTTCTCTTCCCTTTCTGCTTTCTCCTTTGCCTCCAATTCTTCTTTTTCACGACGGGCTTCAGATTCAATCTGCTCTTTCTCGCGGCGTTTTCGGGCTTCCCGATCTTCTTCACTTCTCAAAGCAGAAGGAGCCGAATCTGCTGTTGTGGATTCTTTAGCCAACCGTTCTTGCCTCTTTTCCTCTTCCTGACGTGGTTGTCTTGGCCGTTCAGGAGAATCCATTCGTTTCGATTGGCGAGCATGTTTCTCTTTAACGTTTGCCTCGAGGTCGGAATTCACCAATTTGTCGTTAGAAGTGATTTTGGAATGTGAGGATGTGCGATGGTCTGAAGATGAACCTGCCAAACTCTCTGTCTTAGTCCCAGGTCTAGAGTCTCCTTCTATTTTCCTTCTCTTTTGTGGACCTCCCGTCGTGTCATGATTAGTGGTGACTTCATGCATACCAGAGCGAGGTGGTGTCTCGCTTTTTCTAGGTCGTTTCGCAGGGCTTTCACCTCTAATTGCCGAGAGTCTGTCTTTAGAGTCGTCTCTCTTGAGTGATCTTGACTTTTCTCTATCTAGGCTAGGCTTATCTGAAGTTAAATCCTTCTCGCGAGGACTGGATATTTTTGAGTTGCGCGAAACGCTAGGGCTGGTTTTTCTAGCAACTTTATCCGGTTTAGTATCGCCCTCCCTTCGGTCCTTTGTAGATGCGCTAGAATTCACAGAGGTAACACTAGGTCGTCTTGGTTTCCCCAAATCCCGATCACCTCTGAACTCTTTACCTGAAACGAGCTTTCGTCGTGGCTTAACTGCTGTCTCGCTTTCCGAAGCGACTAGATCCGATTCTGACCTCTTTTGTGATTTTTGCTTTGGTCGACCAAGTGGACTGGTCTCTCGATCTGAATTTGCTGCAGCACTCTCTTCTTTTCTCGGCCTACCGGGACCCCTTTTCCCGCTGGGCTGAGTTTCCTTGCTTTGAAGTCTAGAAGTACTCTTGCTGTTTTCAGAGTCTTTAAGCTTGGGACTACTAGTTCGGCGTTTAGGTGGCCTAGATAGCTGTGATTCATCTCGCCTTGCAGGGCGTTTGGAGTCCATATCGCGACCATCACGTCTTAGTCCCGGGGACCGTGGTTTGCCCGGAGAAGACTTATTGGATTTCTTGTGTTTTTCAAAGGCGTCTTTAAGAAGGGCTTCTTCTTCCTTCCATACAGACCCACCGCGTCTCTTTGCAATTTCGAAATAAGTTTCACCTTTAATCCTACGGGTGGGATCAAAATCCGGCTGATTAAGAAATAATTTGATTACCTCCAGGTTTTCTCTGCCAATTGCTGCTAGTATCGGTGTCGCGCTATCAGGTGGCTGGTTATCCAAAGGGTCTGGATCTGGGTTGAATTCGCCGTATCCGAAGAGCATATTAATAACGTCGGGATGACCTGCCTTAGCAGCAATGATAAGTGATCGTGGATCATCCAAGCTGCTGCTATGGACGTCCAATATTCGAACTACAGTGTTAATGTCATTCTGTGCAGCGGCTCTCCTCAGCTCTGACAAATTGAGGGGTTGGTACAATACACGATCACTAGTCTTAATAGATCGCGTTGAGGGGTTTCTCCGACTAGTGTGGCTCGTTTCCCGTGTCTATAAGGGATTGTTAGAATATGTAAGTTCCAAGAATGAAATAATGAGAAGCTTCGGAAAGGGTCGGATCTCGTTGAGGGCGTACTTGCCTCTTGAAATTGGACTGGAGGTGTCTGACGCGGGCTACCCTTCGAATGAGATGGACGACTATCCGCATCTTGCATCTGCTCATCATCCGAGGAGCGGCGGTCATTAGTTTTCTGTTTCGCTGCCAAAATCGCCTCCCTCAATTCATCTGTGACTTCTGTATCTTCCTCGACTAAATCATAAGGGTCTTCCCCCTTCCCATTGGCTTTGCGTGGATTAGCTCCGGCTTCGAGAAGCAGTATAACAACTTCGAGATGACCATTATCAATTGCGTCGTGTAATGGCGTGTCCCTTGCGACGTTAACAGGATCGACTGCACATCCTTCACTTAGCAAGAACTTTACTATATCCGCGTAGCCCGCGATGCTGGCTGTGTGAAGTGGTGTATTTTGAGCATGATCCCCTTCATTCAAATCATCTGGTCGTTCATCTAAACGCTGCTTTACAACTTCCAGCTTCCCCGAAGCGCATGCTCTTGCAACCAGTGTCTGTCCTGAAGAGTTCACATGCTTTTTATGAGGGCCCATCTTTGCCGGAGAGATAGCCGAATCGCCTGTAATGGGTGCTGCGAGGTGCCGCAATCTCGAACCACGAGGATGAGAATTATCGCTAGAAGATGAATCATCGGACTGGTATTCCGTCGTCTGAAGAGGTGCCGGGACGCGTTTCTTCTTGTGACCTAAACCATGAGAAGACTTGGATGGTAGCTGGGTAGAAATGCTCCGCCGGTGACCGCGAACAGGTGGTGATACTGATCTTGTCCGCTTTCTAATATTCCCTTCATTTTTGATTGATAGCCTGTCCCTACTTTGCTTCTGCTCAGCACCGGAGCTACGTTGCCTTTTGAACCTTCTAAGATCCCCCTCGTCTCCAGATCCGAATTGTTTGTGCCTGGAAAGCACTCGATCGACTGATTTGGCTTTGTCACGGATAGATGTCCGGGGTGACGGTGACCTAGAACCGCCAGAAGAATCAAACGCAGATGGCTCTAAGATTGACGATTTGGCTGTGGCGGCTGGAGATGATGGTGAAGGAATTGACAGCGAAGAAGAATCGTTGTCCTGATTGGAGTGTCCCTTCTGGTGTAGGGTGTCATCCTGCGTAGAGTTTATTCCGTGTTTGGCTCGTTTTCTCTTTCCTAGATGCGAGGAGGGCGCCATTTCCCCCTCTGGCTCGCTTCCCTCCTCTGTTTGAACCACCTTCTTTCCGGATCCATGCCTAACTTCATCTCGATTACGGCTGCCTCCACGCGGCAAATCATCCATCGCGTCGTCCCCTTCACTTTTGTCCTCATGTTTAATCGATTTTCGAATTTTGGAGGGGGAGTGACCATCCTTTCCAGGTAAAACGATCGTTTCGGCCTCCGAATCACTTTTCACTCCAGTATCGTCGTGGGGCTGGTCCAAGCCCATAGCAACATCATGCAGTAAAACCGGCGGTGATGATCTTATACCATTTGGCGTACTAGTTGTAGTACCTTTAACTCCCTCAACCTCGCCGATGTGAGTCGGCGAGGCACTGGGTTTTGGAGCAGCAGCATCAGAATTGGCTGAAGCATCCATAGCATCTAGCCTATAAGTCGCTGTATCCTGCACACCATCCTGGACCAGTTTATGAGGAGACACTTTGGCAGTGTCGGTCGTGAAGGACGAGGGATCTCCCGAGTCCTTTGGGGGGGTGGTGGCAAGATTGGCAGCCTAATAGCCTGACTCAAAATTGTCGCCGAAGAAACTGGCGCAATGGCAGACAACGAAACAAGCAGATGCGACAATTTCGAGAGATGTGATTTATTCGCTGGCCGCGAGAGGGGAGTTGATAGTACTATAATGTTGAAGGTTGATCTTAATCAAAGATCGTGAGTCTGTTGATCTTGAAGGCTGTGCTCATTGGACGACTGGCTGATGAGGTTACGGTAGGCTTTTGAGACGTACTTGCGCAGTTTTCGATGAACATGGAACACGCTTGTGTTTCTCACGGAAATACAGTAAATAAAGCCGACGAAGACAATCCAAAACAACACCAAAGTAGGGATTGCGCGGATTTTGATCAATGGCCAAAATCGAAATACTGGAGGGAGGAGTATTGTAGACAACTCCCCATTTCCTGTACCGATATATCTGCGCAACCTATTGGAGTCAAGGTTCGAATTGAGGAATCAGTAGCGCTCTTCACTTACCATATAGTATCCTTGCGCACTAATGGTCATGATGCCCATATCTCTCGAGGAAGTCAAACTCCAGGGCTTACCCAACAGTGCGTTCTACATCGCAGACTTTATATCGGTGGAAGAAGAGCAGTACCTTTTGGATAAAGTTAGTCTCTTTTCATGTTAATCGAGGCTGGCGCTGATTTCTCAAGATCGCAACAGCACCAAAACCTCGATGGACGCAGCTGTCCAAGAGACGTTTGCAGACCTGGCCATCTGGACTGACAAAAGACACATTACTCGAGGCTCCCCTTCCTATATGGCTGTCAGAGCCGATTATTTCTCGCCTCACGTCCATCCCACTATCGTCCACGAATTCTGATCAAATATTTGGAGACAGTCCCCATGGCCAACCGAACCATGTACTAGTCAATGAATACCACCCTGGCGAAGGAATCATGCCGCACAAGGACGGGGCTGCTTATCACCCGGTGGTATGCACTATCAGTCTTGGAAGTAGCTTATGTTTGGAAATATACGAGAGCAGAAGTGACGGAACGACAGAGAGTAATCCCAGATGGAAGATATTACAAGAGCCTCGTAGTCTGCTTGTTACCACACATAAATTATATACAGACTATCTACATGGAATAGCCGAGACTACCGAAGATGTGGACCTTGGGCCAGCCTCAGTCGCAAACTGGAGTCTTCTACGTTCTACTGATGGTATATTAGACGGCAAATGTGAGCGCCAAACTCGAACCAGCCTTACGTACCGAGATGTTATTAAGGTCTCGAAGCTGGGAACGAAATTCGTAATGTTTGGCAAGCGTTGAGCGCGACAAATCGTTTTAATAAATATATGGTAGTATTCTCCAACGACCTTCCACCTTCTCTGCCCCAAACTTCTCTCTATACCATTTGATTGTCGAGTCTGCAGTTACTGCAAGGTTAGATGCGACAAACCCTAGTCCTGCCAGCACAGTTTTATTGAATAGTTGACCTGGCGGAGCGGCTGCAATTGCAATCGCGAGATATATCAAGCATTCACTTGTGTAGTGTGGACACACAACTACCTTGAAGAAGCTATGCTCAGGCAAGGTGTACTTTTTAAGGCCAGCGAGATATACATGGCAACGGTGCTGGATCCAAGATGCCAGAACAAAAAGGAGAGTTATGAAGACTGTGCGGAAGGAAGGAATTGAAAATTCCAAAATGGGCCTAGCCATACTCAGTGCAGCTGAAGAGTCAGCAACGGACGAATAGACACAAAATAATTTCGTACGTACCAGTGCCTTCAATCCATACAGATATCCCCATAAATACATAATACATGTTTCCTACGGCCCAAAGACCAATCCACATCTTTGATTGAGACGGTCTTGAAAGTGTAATGCATTCATAGAGTCTCCTTGACCCTTGAAGGGTCATCAACATCCATGCTAAAACAACCTGATTCAAGGTCATGCCAGAGGTGGTCTGTTGTGTATGTGAAGTCATGAATTGTAAAACCTTTCCACGTGTAAATATTTGAACACCCCAAAACACTGACGACAAGACCGAGACAATATAGTAGTGAATGAACCACGTATGTGGCACTTGTAATGAAGCTACAAGATCAAACATAGCAGGAAGGTAGCCCCGAGAACTTGGAGCTTTCACTAGGTTAGATATAGCTGTGTTTCTAGAGCCATAGTTCATGATTTTGGTGCGGAAAGTTGGTATTAATGGGCCACCGAGATCAATTGCTGTTCCTAATCCGAAGAAGACCTTACAGAGCAGCGCAGGATCCATGACGACAAGTTAGAAGAATACGTATTTCGAGCGATAGCCCAATTTGTTGAGCTGTGAGGATGAAAAATTGTACGAGGCTGTGAGACGGAGCAAGGCTATCTATCTTCTCCACTAGCGGGATTCCCTGCACAAATTAATTCTTAGACATCATCCCCCACATTCTCCAATTCAACCACCCTTTGAGAGACACACCTGCACTGAAAGGCTTATAGATCATTCAACCGCAAGCATGTCGACCACAGTAGATAAGGCACGTATAGATTCCACCGAGCTCGAGCTCCGCTAACCATCCTTCTCTAGATCAAGGACATTGAGGCCGAAGTAAGTGCCCCTCATCCAACTGCTTACAGTATGTCTAACATTACCATAGATGGCCAAGACTCAAAAGAATAAGGTGCGATTACTACTTCCTTTGGGATCATCGGAGGAACTGACATGAGCAAAAGGCCACATCGTTCCATCTGGGAATGCTCAAGGCAAAACTTGCCAAATTAAAGAGAGAGCTTTTAACTCCAACAACAACTGGCGGAGGCGGTGGCTCTGGTTTTGATGTGGCTAGAACAGGTGTCGCAAGTGTTGGATTTATAGGATTTCCATCTGTAGGGAAGAGTACACTGATGAGTCGACTCACTGGACAACACTCCGAAGTTGCAGCCTACGAATTCACAACCTTGACAACCGTGCCAGGTCAAGTGGTATATAACGGAGCAAAGATACAAATGTTGGATTTGCCTGGTATCATTCAAGGTGCTAAGGATGGAAAAGGAAGAGGTCGGCAGGTTATTGCTGTAGCAAAGACTTGTCACTTAATTTTTATTGTTCTGGATGTCAACAAGCCTCTGACAGACAAGAAGGTTATCGAAGCCGAATTGGAGGGATTTGGGATTCGGGTAAACAAATCGCCGCCTAACATCATTTTCAAGAAGAAAGATAAGGGAGGTATTGCGATCACAAATACAGTTCCGCTATCGCATATTGATCATGACGAAATCACAGCCGTGATGAAGGAGTACAAAATAGCTTCAGCCGATATAGCGATTCGATGTGATGCTACCATCGATGACCTTATAGATGTACTTGAGGCGAAAAGCAGAAGTTACATTCCAGTTATCTATGCCCTGAACAAAATCGATGCCATATCAATTGAGGAATTGGATTTACTGTACAGAATTCCAAACGCATGCCCCATATCCTCGGAACACGGCTGGAATATCGATGAGTTAATGGAGCAGATGTTCGTCTCGAACCCCTGATGGCAGACGAAATTTACTGATACTATGATTATAGGTGGGAGAAGTTGAATTTGGTTCGAGTTTATACGAAACCAAAGGGAAAACTCCCAGATTACACTTCACCTGTTGTGCTACGTGCATCTAAAAGCACCGTGGAAGATTTTGTAAGCGACGGTGAACCCCTGTTCTCATCCAACATACTAACAATCTAGTGCAATGCTATTCACAAGACGATAGTGGATGATTTTCGTCAAGCCATCGTTTATGGGAAGTCGGTGAAGCATCAGCCCCAACGAGTAGGTCTCAGTCACGAACTGGCGGATGAAGATATCAGTAAGTTTCCCACATGCTTTGAAGCATCTATAGCTGCCTCATATGGCTCCACCCACTGACCTGTCTCAGTCACAATCATTAAGAAATAGGCCACGTAAGACATACTTTATAGTTTGTATAAGAGATGCTGGGTCATCAGCTTGGTCTCGTAGGTTTCTACAAGATTCGGCACGCCACATAGCCATCAGTTATTTTAGCAGAATGTTGGAAAGTACATGGAACTTTTTGGCGCAAAGGCAATCTCGGTGGGGCGTAAGGAGCAGTCTGTCTGCCTTGACGAAAGGTGACGGGCGAGAGGATAACCCCCCTTAGCCCAAAGTCGACCTTCTCGCGGCTGAGCAGGTTACGATTGTTGGGCTAACCGTTCAATACAAGCGCGCAGCTAAACCACATAATGATACGATTTAACCAAACACTTCCCCTCCTTCCTCTGATTGTCTTCATCGGGGCGCGTCTCGATGGTGGAAGGAAAGTGGGCGGGCCATGATGTTGGTGTTCTCAGATTTTCCTAATCACATCTTTCTTCTTCGTCACGTAGCCTGTTGGATTCCCACCCCCAAAGGTATCTTCGCCCCATTGCGCTATCTGTGGAGTGATCTCATCGAGCCTCCAACTTGCATAGCCGGCCCATCTCATCCATCGCGGGCGGATTCCCTCAGGAAGCTACTACTTATTATACCGTTGCGGAAGCGCATCGTTTCACAAACCAACGGCGCCGGGACGTCGCGGCCCAGCGCTTAGCACGTCGCACTTGCTTAGCACAAAGCGGCATGCCACCACCGGGGGGTTTAATTTTGCCAAAAACGTGCGGCCAAATGTTGTAACCAATGGCAAAAAAGACAGGCGTTCATTTCTTTGACCAATCGTTTTCTCCAAATTACAGTGAACCAACTAGTGCCCGTTTATGCCTGAAGTTGATTTGGCCTAGAACCGCCCGTTCATGGCGTTGGGGAATATATAGTTGAGGGGGAAAAGGGTTTCTCTGTTCTGTTACAATCTGCCAGACTTGTTTCAGGTTTTGGACCCTCTTCTCAGGTTGGGGTTGGATGGTTGGCTAACAGGGATATCAGGGATCGAGAAGCTGTTGTTGGATATGGAGATGACGATGAAGAGAGCTTCGATGCTGACGGCGGGCACACTTGGGTAATCGATGTCACACAAGCTGTTCCCAGGGTCGAGGTTCCGGGAGGTCTGACTTTACGAGTTGGGTCTAGGTAAGGGAAAGGCGACGGAAGCCACGACATTACGACGGCGAGCGGCTTATTGCATACCTGGATCTGTGATGGTTTTAGCAGATCTAAGCCCTTTGGGACACCATGGTGAATGATGATGTCCTTACTTGTTCACATAGCTCCCCCAGGACGAGAGCGTTGGTGGATGTCAAACATCTGGCATCTGGAATCTGTCATCATCGCCTCCGGATCCAGCACAACATGAAAGATCGCTCAAGGAGACATTTGTTTCCCACGCCAAGCCACCTGCATGAACCCTCGGAGAATAGTTTGTCAAAGAGCAGCAATGGCATGAATATCCCGAGATGATCCTCCCTCTGCGGTGAGATGTTTCCATGCACAGCTCAACGGTTCAGCTAAACCACGGTGCGATTGGAATCGAAGGTGTAACACAAACCTTCCCACGGCATCCAAAACCGCTTTCGAAGGGAACACTGGGAGGTTGAGAAGGGCTTAGTTAGCTTTTGACTTCCGAATTGATCCAGGGTAAGGAGGAGGGAGGAAACGGGTTTCTCATCCTATTTGTTCGGTGGTGACGATGGGCTCCACCCCGTGCTATATCCCCGTACCATAATTCCGTAGCAACAATTGCTTTTCCCTATGCTCTCCTCGTTGGGAAGCAGAAAAGGGTCGGTGAAACTTACCAAAAATTTGGTTATTATCGTCCAGATCATAAGATAATCAGATAGCAAGATGATACGTGAAGCCGTGACCAGCATATCTGCAGCGAGCAGCGCGGGAACCAGTTGGGTGTGTTCCGAATGCACTCGCTTAGCTCCTCGACATAACCATACAGGTGTTGTTCGACCTTTCAACCCAATTGCGACCATGTCTCAATGCCACCCAACCTCCACGTTTTGTCCGCGACAGATGGGAATTGCCAACGGCATCGGCATCGGCCCCAAGCCCCACGGGAATTCTCGTGAGTTCATTCATGCCTTGGACCAGCTGAGTTCGCATCATGGCCGCCATGGGGGGTAGGATGAAAGCCTTTGCGGCCTTGCGCTGGGCAGTAGTACGGTCAGCAGTACAGTACAGTAGCCCGGAGTGCCAAAGGGACGGCCCATATGCCTATTTCACTCCCAAGACATGACCAGGCCAATTGCGCTGGGAGAAGGGCAGCCGCGATTCTTGATTCTCCACGCTTTTCACGGGTTGGGATGCACATCCATGTCGCCCCGGGGATTAGGGGCAATTGGTGCTGCTGGACGACGTCGTGCTGGCTCTACTATAGGGCTCGTCGTCTGTTCTAGGGGGAAGCTCATCATCCTACGCCAGAACTGCAGCAGTTGGTACCGACGGTAGTAGCACTCACTCACGTCGCTCCAGTACAGCAATCAGCAATCAGCATCCAGCATCCAGCATCCAGCATCCAGCATCCAACATCGCTGCGGTGTGTATCGTATCCTATCGTATCTCCTCCCCCCAAATCCTGGGGCCGCCAATAGCCTGATTCAGCCATTTGCGAGCTCATCCTCCATAGGGCGGCCGGCCGATTTAATTTTGGAGCCCCCATTTCATCCCATGGTGGCCCTTCGTTGTTCCCCTTCGCCGCCATTGTCCAGAAGCTCGCGAGAGAGGATCCCACCCTGCTGCGGTTACTACGCTGCCGTACTGACTTGACGGACACTGGTGCAGCTGTGTGCAGTGTATCTGCCATCAGGGGTTTTTGAGCGTGGGTACGAGGGTAGACTGTGCTGTGCTTCCCTGCTCCCTTCGCAACAGGGGCGGGCGTGACTCGGCATCTCATCCACTCTCTCTCTGCTTTTGCTCTCTTCACCAGAAAAGGGAGCAGAAGCCAGCCAAACCTCAAAGCCACAGCGCAGCATCCAGCTTCTCCGCACACGCACGCATTGAGAAGAGGTAGCTGCAGTCTCCCCTGCGAAACCCAGACCATTCTTCCCGTAGCTAGTCTAGTACATACATCCTCTCCGTACATCGTTCGTGCTTCCCTCTCATGAACCGCCACCTCGACCTGCATGTTTAACTTGCCTTTATGCTGTCTGCGCCCTTTAACCATTCCTCTACTTCTGCGGTCGACCTTTCCAGTCTGCCTCTGACTCCAACACTGCAGCATTACCTCAGCCCCTGGTCCTCTTTGACGCCGCACCAGGAACCATTGCTTATCATGCATGCAGTCTGCCGTTCATGAGAACTGCGTTAGCCAGGAACCTACCTCGATATCGACGCATTTGTCGCCGCGTTTGCCTTTACCATTGTTGTCGCATATAGACTTGGGAGCCGTGCATTCATCCTGAGGATGCACGATTCCATGATGGCGCAAGTGGGAATGGATCATCACCAAGAGCACCACAACGGCCAGGACAAGTATGAAACTTTTGGAAGTAATGAAGGATGGGTCGATATAAACAATACCTACAACTCTTCACAGAACCAATCGCCAATATACGAACAACAGCATCATGGGGGGGATATAAGCTCAATTGGATTTGTCCAGCCATTTCACCAGCAGCAGCAACAATCAATGCCGCAGGGGCAAAATTATAATCCACAAAGGATAGCGCCTCCACCACCACATACTACGCATCAGCAACTGCTCCCACTCATAATGCCTAGTCATCCCACTTGGCCAAGTATGTTAACGAATCCAGCAAGTTACCCACCTCCTCCAGTAGCGATTCCGGTATCAGCATCCCCACTGGTTAAAGGATCGACTGGAAAACTCCCCGGGGCAACGTCAACACCTCGGAAGACGCTAACGGACAGCGATCGGAGGAGGATGTGTCAGTACCATGAAGATAACCCTTCCGTGAAACAAACAGAAATTGGAGGTGAGTAAAATCAGCTTGAACCCACTCGAAACGAGATCATGCTAATTGGTGTTAGCCCTTTTTGGTGTTGAACGAAGGTATGACCGAGCGTATGATTCAGTGTAATTGTTACTAAGTCTTTAATCACAGTACTGTTTCAAAGGTTCTTCGTCAAAGGGAGAAGTATCTTTTCCCAGAGGACCGAAGTTTATCACCCGTAAAACGGACCAAGGGAAAATTTCCAGATATCGAAAGAGCGCTTTCCAACTGGGCAAAGAATTACCAGAAGAAGGGAATTCCTTTGACTGACTCTCTCATCAAAGAGCAAGCTCGATTCTTTGCAACGACGGTTGGAAACAACGAGAGCCATGTGAAAACAAACAGCTCGAGCTGGCTTGAGAAATTCAAGCAGAAGAACGGGATAGGACTGGGGAAATTGACCAGGAGAGCTTCAGAAACCAACATATCTGATAGCGGTTCACTGAACCCCGATTCAGCTGCACCTTCTGCAACCCAGACTCCCAACGGAATCTCGCCAACTTCTCCAATAGGTTTGCCATCTCCAACAGCATTATCTGCATCTAAGAGCGACGAGGACTTGAAATCCTCAGATAGTTTAAATAGCTACTTCAACCAAGGTAACGGAGGTTACAGACATTCCAATTCGCAAAGTACCACATCGTTATCCAGTGTATACACGGATACAGGTCCGTCGTCATTCTCTGGCGGTCCCACGAGTCCCACAACTCCTTTCACATTCTCCTCAGATAATCACTCTTCATGGATGCCCTCCCAGCACTCGCGCCTTCCCCTACCAGGGAACAATTTCCAGCGTCCACGAAGCCAGACATTTCCAACACTAGGAATTGATCCGTCCTTCATCTCCGCTCATTCTCACGACCCCCTCACACCGAAATACAACATGCCAGCCACGACGCCTTCCTCGGCTCTCGATTCTCCCATCCATGAATTGCCGAACAATCCCTATACCCTAGATCAAACCATCTCACCACATCCTCTTCATCATAGCAGTAGTAACGGCTCCATGGCCCCTCCTTCATCCAATACCCCCGTGAACGGCCTTCAATCACCACCCACCGCTTCCTCAGTTCCAGGATCGCCAACTCAAGACGATGCCCGCCGAGCTCTAGACACCTTACTAAATTTCTTTCAGCAATCTCAACCTGGGATCGTTGACCAGAATGATTATCTGACAATTTTGAAATTAACGGACAAGTTACAATTACAGCAATCTGGGAGTGGTATCAGTAAGCCTTTGCCGGGTGGTCTACATCGCATTGCAGAAACCGATTGTGAACTCGTAGCACCGAAGATGGAACAATCAATGAGTGCAGGCTGCTAAACAAGCACGATACAGAATACAAAACTCAGGGAGCCATCAATCTTGTTGAGACGAAGCTCTCTCGTTACGAAAAACCAGCAAATTCATTTCCAGGCGTTCGGCACAATTTTGTTGTACATGCACGTTTTCTCTTCCTTCGACAATTGTGTCTCATTTCTTCAATTCTAGCAAATCATTCAAGCAAATCACAGTTATTATACCATATCATCCTTTACGGGTTTAGGGTTGCAGGCTGGCACCCAGACAGGCGGGAGAGGAGGGCAAACGGGAAAATTTCTCAAGATATATATGCACCCGCTCACGCGATGGCCATTTTTCACTCCTACAATTCCACCACTACTTTTCCGTTCTCGAACTTTTCTATTTTCTATCATAGGGTTTGCCAGCTACCTTGCTTGGTACGCACCGTCCGCGCATTTTTGGGATTCGGGATTTCTTAACCTGTAATTTCCTCTTCTTTTTCATATTTATAGGGATTGGGGAGGAAGGGGCCAAGACATTGGGCATCTTGGGATTGTGGATAGTGGATAAGAAGGGAATGTACAGGCATGATGTAGCAGGAGCTGGAGCATGACCTTCGGTCACCGAGGCAGACAGATAGCAGATAGTGATAATCCTTTGGAAACAAATGAAAGTATCGGGCGGCCCATTTGGATTTGGGAGGCTCTTCTGACAAAAAATCCCCCTCGGAATGTTTCAATTTCTATGGTGAAGACGGAAGTGATTTCACGAGGTATCATCAAGTGGTATTATAGTCATTAGAGTGTATTAACCTAGCCTAGCCTCTCAGCCAGCAACTCCTCCACGCCTGTCTCACCCAGCTCCGGCAGAAGCCTGACGACAATTAGTTCCACAACCCCATACAGTAAATGTTTATTCAGATAGCTGTCTCCAAACATATCAAGCACGTCCTCGACCTCCTGGACTCGGACTTCGGTGTTGGCTCCGAAATACACATCCTGGATACGGCCGGGAAGCAACGACAACACGGTCTCGGCGCATCGACGGCGAATAAGCACTTGTTCCGCCACGCTAGGGGTGAGGCGTGGGGGAGCGAGGGTGTTGTTGGGAAAAACTGCTGCGCGCGCAGTGCGCAAGAGTTGTGGGAGGAGCGTTGGATCTAGGACGTTGGCTGTGATTGCGTGGGAGAGAATTCTAGAATGGAACAAAACAGACAATTGGTTAGCTAGGCATCGTAATAGTTTCGTGGTGCGCGTAGCAAATTCTTGTGATTTGAGGCCTTGCTTGTTGGTGGAACTGGTGAGAGCTTTGGGGGCAGAATTGGTTGCAAAGAGATGTTGGACATAGGAGTGATAGCCTTGCAGGAGCTAGGTGATCGATGTTACTTGCTATGCTACACTGTAACAGCAGTTGGAGAGGGTGATCGACGCTAGCCTTGAGCGAACGCAGAATGTGGAGCTAGCCGAATATTCTCAAAAACGGGCAAGGCGATCTCGGCAGTATGTATTGCAAAGACGAGGCGAAGCCACGGAAAAACGAGTGGACAGCAACACCGAGAGTTGGGGGTTTGGGGGCCTGTCGGTTCTGCGGGAGGAAGGTGCGGTGCGATGCGATGCGAGGCAACTGGTGGTTTGCTGGCCAGCATAAGGCCGGGCGCGTAGAGAGGGCTGTCGTAGGGCTTGCTCACATTCTCAACCCACCGCCATTCCCTGAATTCATATGACAAGGGGTTGCCAATCAATGGTGAGAATGTTTTGTATGCAGTAACCCGTTACAGGACGAAACAGCAAAACAATGGAAATGCAAATGCAAAGGCAAATGCAAATGCTGATGCACTTGCAAACAGATCCGTCTGGAAACGCAGCGAAACATGCCGATTGGCGCCCCAAACTTGGGGCTGGATTCACAACAGATCAGTGACTTTAAAAAAAGCTCATACACAGTGCCACTAACCAGACAGCAATAACCAGACGACAAGCGGGTGTTGCACAGCATCGGACGGGAAAGATGGGGCATGACACCACCTCGTGGGCATTTTCAAGCCATAAAGCCAACTGCCCATACCCGTTTTCTCTCGTGCATAACGATAACGAGCAATGCGTGCTGAGCTAAGACGCTTTTGAAACTACTCGCGTCCTGATTATCCGACTGGGACCGATCTAAGTCACTTGATTGAAATGCCATGCGGCCTGATATCACCCGGTTGCCGCTTTGCTCTGAAAGGGAAGCAGGTTGCGGAAATGTTATAGAATTACTCACTTGTCAATCATTCCATCAGTACTCCCAATCTCTCCAGGACCAGTAACGGCTCCCCATTGAAGCATGGATAACGTGGCGCTCAGCCAAGGCATGCGCGCATCTAGATCCAGCAGGATTGAAGCACAAGACCATATCTTCATCCTAAGTATAGGCTGCTTCAGTGGTGAACTCTGGTCATTAACTGTCGTTTTATTGTTTATATATTTCGGCGACTCCTGATCATTCTCCAGGTAGGCCGAGCCAGTAATCTTCATCGCCGGTGGAATACGAGATGGCAGAGATGACGATGTCGCAATGGTGATAATGATAAATCGCATAGTCGTGAAAGTGAAAAATGCATACTGGAGGACTAGCCAAAATACCTTCTGAGCCGAAAGAACAAAACCCCAGCTCTTCGTACTGCGTCCACTTATATCTCTAAGAACCTGGTTCGAGACATCTGAGTTTGACCGCTCTAAACGGACCCGAGCTTTGTTATTTGGAAGCTTGGTCTGAACGACCTCCACAATCTTCGTGATAATTTCCCATAGCATCCATGGTTCGGCTGCCTTGCCACCTATCCCATTTCCTATTATCATCTCGGAAAATATCTGCCCGACGAGTGAAGTAAGACAATCGCTTTCCAAATCTTCAGTCGGGAGAAGGATCGCTAAAATGCCCTGGACAAGTAGCTGCCTATACGCGGCTTCATTTTCTATCTGCTGCACCACGGTGTGTTTGATATTTTCGTCCGGGACTGGCGAGAGGGCGGGAAAAGGGCATAGCGAATGATATATCTGTCGGCAGTCCGGTATAAATGGTGGTGGGTGTAGCTTTTCTGTAGCCGCTCGATACGCTGGAAAGACCTTCTATTAGATGGCATCTTTCACAGCATATTGTCTCACATACCTTGAACATGAACTTCCAATAATTCGGGCAGCTCATCGAAAATCAATGCCTCTAAATCCACCTTCCGCAGCCTTTGTTCAATAGCTCTGGTACAATGTGCGATGATTTGCACCACCTCCTCCACAAACGTATGATCAGGTGTAATCTTCGTATACCACGTATGCACAAATTCCCTTATAATGATAGATATAAAAGCATATAGTTCTACGTCGACTTCATTACTACTCGTGAGGGGTGGCAGGATCTCATCAATCGGTCCTTTGTCGCCGAGCTGTGAACAGAGAGTTCGACGGATAAGATAGAGAGTTGCGCGTGTGGAGACTGGATCTATGGGCGGCAGACGTGGGTTTGGACGTGTTATGGGGGTCTCTGTACGGGAGGGAGGTTCGTGGATTGAGGTATTCGCGGTAATGTTGGAGGTCGCGGGGGCTTTGGGACGAGGTTGGAATCTTGACATTACTGCGTTAGACCTAGTGGCAGAATGCGAAGAACCTCATCTCAAGAGCACTGTAAGATGGTATTTCTACAACTGAGTATCGATACATGGTGGTCTGTGACAAGTTGGGCGTTGTCACAGCCTCGGGACATTTCATGTAGCGCTAGTCTTCAATAGGCCGCTACCAAGATGACATACTTCAGCCTCGTCACTGTCAACTTTCATCTACAGAAGTCAGTAAGACTTAGTCACAGCTGAGGGCAAATGGTATATTCTATTCCTTTTTGGTAGTATTTACCTAGTCTTACTTCTTATTCCTGCAAGCTATGTATCTTGAATAATTTCCTAAATGTGATCACCTTCACGATGTACCCTTGATTATGTACCTATACGAGTGTTTACCAACCAGAAGACCTGTGAACACACTTCGTACTATAAGTTTTGTGTGATCATGTATTCCGCAGAGCGTGACATGGTGCGGAATGCTATGTTCCGCACGAGTAGAAAGATGATTGGGAATATACGCAACCCCTTTTTACGCGAGTCGATGAGCTACAGAATAGGTTGTAATCAGAGCTCGGCAGGCTGGACATCCTCTTAGAATTGTTTCTTGTTTTCACTACTCGTCCTAATCGATCCTACTTCGAGGAATCCACATAACTATGAAGGGACATCCAGATGCTCCTTATCTTTCTCCTTGTCCGTACTTGAGCCACTCTTCATACTCATTGACCTCGATAACCCCTTCAAACTACTAGCTCTCAACCTTCCACTCTTCGCAACTTCCTGTCTAACCTCCCTCAAAACACCTTCACCCTGTGCTCCCAACTTCCCAATTTTTGCTGCCAGCGCTGTGTTCTCTGCCTGCAAATCACCAACCTGACTTCTCAGTATCTCTTTCTCCTTTTTCAAAACCCCAACTTCAGCTTTCACCTCATCCAACTCCCGCAGGAGCCGCGTCCGCTCATCTTTATCAGCAGCTTTCTTCTTCTTGTCCTCATTTTTCCGCTCTTCTTTCTCCCTCTTCCGCGTTAGCTTCTCAAGCTCACGTTTGTATTTCTCTTCTTGTTTTTTTACTTCACGCTCATGCCTTTCTTCTGCTTTGCGGATTAATTCATCCTCCTTAACGCTATCCTCGGATTTCTTACTCCCATCTCTCTCTCTGGCCTTACGAAGTTTTTCGTCAAGTTTACGTTTCTTCTCCTCAAGCTTTTGTAGCTCTTTGTGTTTGATTGTCTCAGCGCGTGTTTCTGGAGACAGTTCCCCAAATGGGTCATCTTCGGTAGTCTCAAGGGCGGAAGCAAAACTTCTGAAGGATGATTCACTGCTCATAGAAGACAACGACTCACGTCGTAATGTGGGATTTTCAGTCTGGGTAGCTTCAGGTTCTGGCTGTCCGGGAAAGCGATCTGAGATGATAGCTGGAGTATGGGAGGCAACAAACGCGCCAGCAGCACCAGCAGCTCCTATAGCCATTGAGTAGTATCCATCGTCAGTCGCTGTAGATTTCTCTGTCTGGTTCTGATCTGAAGTACCTCGATTATCTGTACTTTTAGAATCTTCTTCTAGACCCGCAAGATGTCCGTTCGTTTGGAAATTATGCAGATCATTCTCATGGTTGTGCTGATGATGTTTATGAGCTGTTTCGTCTTGAGTGCCCTCAATAGCTTCGTCGTCATCACTTTCGAAATCCTCGATATCTTTCGCACATGCCCAGTTCAAAAACTTGCTGGCGTCAGACACAATCCCTGCTGGAGTACCTCGTTCGACCATAAAACGGGGAACGCTACCACCAGGGTCGCTCCTTGTTATCATGATCCATTCAACTGGGTTTCCCTCACCGTCGTCTTCCTCATGAGCTTCATTGCTGATGCTGTCACCAATATCACTTTTCGATGTATCGAAAGATATTGTTTTCCCTCTTGCTCTTCCTTCCGCAGCTGGTTCGATCTTGTTGCCCTCCGCCTCAGCCTCAGACAAGTTTGAGTTTGAATTTTTTATCGCATTTCTTAGAATGGCTTCCTTTCCCAAGGTTGAGGATCGGTTCCGTGTGTGGCCTTGAGTTGTTAGATTCGGCGAAGAAAATGACTTTCTGGGACCTTTGTTTAAAGGAATTTCCCTAATAAATTCTACAGACTCATATTGTCCCCGAATGTATCCGTCCCTCGGCGCGGTATCCGGGTGCGTACATGGCTTCGAAATAACCATAAAATGTCTCGGTACCTCATTCTTACCCCCAGAATGGTCTGCAAGGGCTTGGTCGGATGTGAGAAACATAGTAACAAAGTCTCTAGGCGTAGTCGGACCAGGAAACTGCGCAGAGAGCTGATACACCTCCATCTTGCCTACCCCCTCGACATTCTTATATTCTACCCTTCTTTCTCCTCCTATTCCCCTGATATTACCCTCTCCGGGCGCGTTCCCTCCCTTCATAGTCTCCGGGAACTCCCTTTCTAGAGCTCTCTTCCATTTCTCAAAACCTAGCCCCTCATGTACGCTCCTTCTGGCAAACCACGCACCCTTTCCATCTTTTGCCCCAAGTTTATACACGCTCATTCCCAATGGGTTGTCCTTCGCGGCGAGCTTGACGCCTTTCCATTCTTTTTGCAGGGCCAACACATCCGAGGGTGGAGGCTCGGATCTCGCGGGCGAGACCTCGATTTCCGAAGCAGATGAAGCATTAGAGACGGCTCGCGAGCGGCCCTCAGAGCCTGTGGCATCTTCGGCAGGGGCGGCAATGGGAACGGAATCGACTATGAGTTGGCCAGAGGTGAAGGCGGAGGAGAGAAATGGCTTGAGATCGTCTATGGGTGTTTCGGAGAAGTCGGTTGGACCAAGAGCCTTGAGTGCTTCGTGGAGAGCTGCCATTGCGCCAATGTGTCTGCAGATCTGCTAAGTCTTGACAACACAAGTGTATGTCAGGCTTTATAGTTTCGGCGTGTGCTTTGTAAAGTGGTGCCCCTTTTCAAGTACCAATGTTTGTTAAGCCGATGCAGTTGTTGGATTTGTCAATATAGAAAGTGGTAGATGCTTAATCACTGTACGTTTGCGCCAACAAAGGAACCTCTGTGTTTGCTTCGAGATAAGATTTTGTACAATTGCAACGAAATATGCTATGGAAGAGTTGCAAGGTCTAGATACTCAATCAGAGAAGGACATCATACACCTTATGAACACAAACCTGTTCCGTTGAGGTTGGGGGTGCCAATGTGTATGTGGGGAGATCTGGGTAGAACCGATGACGTTGTAACGACTACTCCTCGGCATGTCGGAACCTTTTCAAATCGCAATCCTCCATTACTAGGCGCGGAGGATTGAGACTCGCGAAGATAATCATTGTATTCTTTATGGAAAAGTAGGTAGCACTTGAAAGAAACAAATAGATCAAGCGGCTAACGCTAAAACTTATAGAGGCTTGTCGATCGCTCACTCTAAGGGTATGCCACCAATACTGATGTGTAGAAAAAACAGGCTACCCATAAATTTGTAAAAGTACGCCGCCTTGCTTCCACAAATCAAATAGATCCAATTCTTGAATAATCATAAATGTTATCATTGGTTGGCCGTGGTTGTCATCTTCGCTATAGTATATATATACTTACATACATGCTCGAAACATACATTCCCTGAGAGCACCTAACGCCTCGCTCATATCATAGTCACAAATACTCATAATGGATTGGCTATCAAAAACCGAATGCAACGTGTCCCCGCCCTTCGTCTAACATCTCCTGCTCTAACTTACAATCCCCACAGTAGTCACCGTGCCACTTCTGAAGATCCGATATCTTGTTCAGTCTCTCCTTTTCGCTAGCTTCAAGAAGCTTCGCATCTAACTTTGGGCCTTTCTTGGTAGGATGCGCGCTTCTTGTTTGGTTTGCTCGAAGCATCATTTGAATTTGTCTACATTTCATGTTCTCATCCGTGAGCCAGTTTTCCCATCTTGTGCAAGTCAGCATGGTGAATTCCGCAGGATGACAGGCTATACATACTCTGCTCGGATCATTTCCCTCTCAACGTTATTCACTACACGCATCGCCACAAGGAGTTCATGTCGATACGAACCTAAGTTCTGACGAGTCCGCCTCAACCGTCTAGCTGTAGAGCGAGTTGCAGTATCTGTATACGAGATCCCTGCTGTCTGATAACTAGCATCCATATCGGTGACATTGGCAACTTCTCGGAATTGTGTATAGCTGATATGAGGTTAGTTAAGAGTGATCCAGGAGGCTTATGATATACGTACCATTTCCCACCTGATTCACTAGACAAATCGGTTGGTACAGCTGAGAGCGCCTCATTTAGATCTTTTAGGTAGATTGCTTTGCTCATAATAGGATTAGGTCCAACACCCAGCCTATTCATGAATTTCGCTGCATTACGCTCAGCCCACCAGCCGTGAGTATCTCTCGACGTAAAGACAGCATTTGCTAGCACGCTGATAAGCAGTGCAAGAAGAATGATCCGGTTGGCATTTGCAGCCCTCCAAACCGATCGTATGATAGCAAATGTCCACATCATGACTGATGAGATAATACTTTCACTAAATGAACCTATAGTTTCGACAAACATATGCGTCAATGTTCGTTGCTTGATTAGAGGTCGCTTTGAACTTCCTGATTGTCGAGGTTCGTAGATTGAAGTTCCGGTGTGCTGTCCGATATCACCGAAGATATTGACAGCTTTCTTAGCCTTTCCTTGTGATCCCAGCTGGCGTACCTGGTCCGCTATAACGTCTGCGAGATCTAGGGCATCAAGAGCTGAATCATCGAGAGCCTGTCTCTCCACGAGATTCTTTGAAAACTTCGGAGTCTTGAACCAATCAACTTTGGTGTATATGGCTAATTTGCATCTAGACTTGGCCACATGTGTGATTACAATCTTGGAGACAAGCATAAAGTCTCTGTGATACGGCAAATGCCATGGAGTCTTGTGATCTGTTACGACATAGCATACATGATCGTTCATGATTTCAATAACTTGATAATCAATAACTTTAGCGTGGCGGGTTCTTCGGAAGACATCAGTGTAATCGGTATCAAAGGCAAATTCTCGACGCTTGATGCCTCCCTCAACAGGCGTCCAAGGACCTCGAGCAATACGCTGTGCCCGGCGCTCATGGTATAGAACTGTGAAAGAAAGGTCAGTACTAAAGGGGATATTCATGTGAGGTGAAGCACTTACTGTCAAAAACTGTACTTTTATCACCAAACATGACATGAAACAGTGCTTTGGTGCTGATCTCGAACTGGCGCTCAACTGCCTTTTGTTGCATATTCTCTGGTTCATATAGTACGGGGTGCGATGGCAGATGGAAAGCAGCAACGTCTTTACGCGGCCGACCGACATGCACACCCTTATCCACGTGGATCATGTGTCTCAGGTCTCGATGTTGCCGAGTCCTTCCAGATACAGTCCCGTCATCAACGGGTGTGTTAACATCTACATCTTCCCAACTCTGCATACTTGGGCTCCGGCTGGGGTCATCAGTTTCCATCTTGATCAATGCCGTCATAATATTTTCAAGAGTCATTTGATCTTCGGACTGAGAAATATCTATCAAGTAGTTCAAGCGATTTTGTAATAGACGCAGCGGCTCCAAGAATGTTTTGATTGTAATTCTGGAGAAGTTGGCCTCGGATGCTTCCTCTCGAAGATGGAGGAATATGAAGTCACAATTCTTGCCTGGCGCAGCTGTAACTTCTGTGATGCTTTCCATACTCACTCCTGTAGTTAATACAAGCCCGAGATGATGACTATAGAAGTATATATCGTTCTGAGTGACGTATACTCTACCTGGAAATTCGTGCTGTTCGTTCGGACTCCAAGTAGCACGAAAGACAAGTAACACCTTGTCATCCCTTGAAACATTGGGGAAGAGCATACGAAATTGAGCTTCCTGTGTTTTCAATTCTAATGGATAATTGCTGGGAAAGACTTCTGGTTTAAATTGGCTTTGAAGTTGCATCCCATGCATATCCATACTGACGGTTTTGCGATGTGTTGGATGTGGAGCTGAGTTGGTAATGGCATCAGTCGATGTACTAATTGAGGTTTGGAGTTGTTCCGAGGACCCGGAGTCTGGCTTACGATTTTCATCGTTGGTAATGTTGGGCGAGGGCTCAAGCGCACTTAGATTTGGGCTAGACGGCACTGATTGATACGCACTTTTTGGAGCTATAATTTCTCCTCTCTCGAGTCGATTGATATAGCCCCAGTTGCTGGTTCCCCATAAGTTCGCCATAATACCACTAGGCATACCACCAGTGGCATCACTGCGGCCAATTCCTATACCACGCTCACCACTTGCCTAAAAGCATAACGTTAGTAATGCATTATCCCACGGAAGCCCTTTAGAGGCTACTGTGCAATCTGAATAACATACAATAACTGCCATTTTACTTAAGTTCGTTGGTGCGGGTGGATTTGCTAGACTATAAATCAAGGGGTTAGCTTATTCATTAGGTGCAAAACAGAGAGTGTGCGGAATGGCAACGAGCTAATCAAGAAGCTAGACATACGTTGAAGGTGCTAAAGTTGTCGTGTGAGTTTCAATGGTTTTAGGAACGAGAGGTGATATCGGCATCTTCTGAGGAATGCCTGGAGACATTGGGACTACCGGAGGACCCGTATACACAGGCAGTATATTATGGCTGGCAGATATGAGACTTGCAATGCCTCCCGCGGATGCTGGAGAACCCGAGGTGGTTTTTTCTTCGGGTATCACTGACGTCTTTCTGTGAAGGTCTAGTTTTTGAATGAGCCTAGCAGCATGGTCCCGGCTGCTTTCGCCTTCTTCTCTACCACTGGCAAGACGGCGAGGATGGCTGAGATCGGTGCTAATCCTCGTCACTGAGCTGCCTCCATCTGGCCCTCCGGGAATTGGCAGTGTATTTGACTTGTCTAAAGTCAAACCGCCGACATCGTCATGGGGAGCACTGCCACCGTCAACAGATTTCGCTGCAAATTCTGGGATAGACGGCTGGGTAATTGCAAATGCTGGGTCAATACCACCAGGATGTTGGTAATCATCGCTAGCACTGGCTTCCAAAGCCTTATTTTTGGCAAGCTCAAATGCTCCTAGCCATTCCATGAGTTGACCTTGAGTTTCGGCCTGTACTAAAATTGCCTGGTTCTTCGTTTTCACCTCAAAACAAAACCGGCGTTCCTCTTGAACCGCAGGTTTCACATTGCAAAGAAGTACTCCAATCTTCTCACTTTCCTCTACTCCACCAGATACAGCTCCTTGAACTAGCCATCCAAATATACCATTTTTAACATAAAACCAGCGGCGAACCCAAGTCGTTCGTGCAGGCTTTCCTGATATAGTTCTGATAAACAGCCATCCCTGCTTTTCTGATCGTTCGCACTCTTTTCCCTGAGTCTGAATACTCAGTGTTGATGGACCCCCTTTGGACCCGAGATAAGCAACTGTAGACAGATTGTAATCTTCTAACTCCCGAGAAGGCTTAGAGGCTTGCGCTGCAGTGTCCGCGATATCTCTCCTGGCGATTTGTAATTCGCGTCTAAACACGGCTTCACCAGCTTCCATTTCCCTACTCCATCCACGTACACGATCCATTTCGCTACCCCATTTAGCGAAGCTCTCGGCGCCAACTTCTCTTGAGCGTCTCATTTCCCGCCATTGATCTGATGAAATCTTCACAAGCAGCTTATCAATGGTATACCGAAGTTGTGGAGCAAGCAGGCAGAAGTCCAGTGATGCTTTTAGGTATGCTTTTCGGGTTTCATGAACTTGGAAGGCATCTTCTCGCAACGATGAAGGTTCTTTGGTTTTCGACTGGCCCACGTATCTTGCTAATGTATTATCGAAAGTCTTTTGGGACTGCTCGAGGTATCTGCGGGCGTCCTTGAAATTTCGAAGCCTAATATTCTACTGTGAGCAAAGGGAGGTGGAGAGAAAATGTAACACACGTACTCTCCAGTCATGAACGATCTGATAGGATCCACCACATTCCCATCCATCTTCTTCATTCCAAATATTACCTGCGACCACCATTCCCTCGATCCCTCCCCAAATCGCTTCATTGCTAACAATGTATAGTCATGGTCGAGCACGGCTTCGGAAACATTCGAAGGTGGCACCGAGCGCATCAGGAAGGAATTGAAGGTTTCTTCGAGAGAAGATACATCATGTATGAGTTTGGAGATGGATTTGACGTATGCATCGAGCCACTTTTCCACAATCTCGACCTGGTCTGCGAAATGGACAGCGGTTGCTCTGAAACTTGGGGAATCCAGTGCAGCCTCCTTCAAGCCAGCGGGACTTTTCAAATCAACATCTGCATATATGGGACAGGGTCAGGAAAAGTCTTACATTAGGCTCAACGATCTATTGACTGCCTGCAAGGCAGTTTGGTTTTGCGTAGTCGTCTCCGACATTCTCAAGTTTGTACAAGGCTACTCAAGCGCTGCAATTCATGCTGCTAGACAATACAATATAATGCTTTTTCTTGAAAAGATCCGCATTCAGAAGCAAACGTAAGGAAGCACAATAAAGGGTCGCTCAGAAAGTAGAGAAAGCAGGTGGAATCAATTGCTATTATGCTGTTTCTATTTGGGGTACATAATCGTCGCGAGGCTCATCGGCTGCGGCGCATCCTTCGCCTGACATAACCGCGATGTTGTGCCTGATAAACAAGGCTTACGTGAGTGGAGATGTGGAGAATCTGGTGTGACCAGCAAAGTCCATTTCGTACGAAGCCAGTGCAAACTTTTGATGCTAAGATTGAAAGATTTGTAGGAAGCTTGTCCAACTTCTTAAAGCTCAAGTAAGTGGAACTTGAAAACCTCAATGCTGAAAATTTGTAACACGTACTCATGCCGAGACCATCTCATCAGCGTTGTCCATAGTTTTGCCGGATACAAAACAAGCTGCTTATAAGATGAATGCTCCTACTTGTTAAATGGGATGAGTTCAGGTTCATGAACAGACTTGGGGACGTAGCCAGATATTTGTAATTTGTGCGTCATCCTGATCGAACGGTTTCATGTTGCTATAACACGATTTCTGAGCTATAGAACTGTTGCTGCCCGGCTGGGTCTATAAAATTAGAAAATATCCCGAGAGGTTCCGAAAAACGTTGTTTTAGCTCGTTGAAACTGCCATCCATCTCCAATCTTAATCCTCAGTGGCGCGTATAACTTACGCTTTGTCCCTTCTCCATTCTCAAGTATGCTTGGGTCATATCTGGGCTGTTATGTAACTAGGTAGGCTGGCTGGGCCCAAGTACCTGACAGATTGGGTGGGATCATTGAGTTCTGAGACCACATTAACTTATCTCTAATAGTGATCGTGCATCAGAAACACTGGGACAAATCAAGTTGGTTGCATATTCATTGTTACAAGACACTATGATCGTGTCGCAGAGCTATATGAGATAGAAGCATATTTATTCCCGCTTTTACCGCAATGATGATGGTTCTCTGATTGGTACTCACATATACTAGATAGAGAACTTGAGTATGATTATTTCTTTACACTAGCGTCTTTGATACTGATCTCCAGGGCTGGAGTCCGAGAGCCTCCTCTATTCACGGAGGTTAAAGACGGAAATTAAAGTAATAGAATATTCATCTTAAGTACCTTAAAGTGAGTAGCTCGGCTAGCAATCATGGGGTAAAGTTTACTGAGTATATCGAAGCTGACGATATTGATTTACAAAATTACATGACCAATTTACATGACAAATATACGAGGTAATTTGATGCCTTAAAACTCTTTCAAACATGCTGAGCATCAAATGCGGGCTGCTCCCTTGCCTGGGTATTGCGACACGAGTTCCGAGTCAGTGATTTACTGTATGGTTTACAATCCTAGATGTCGCCTTCGTCGATCAACGATAGACTGCATGCATGTTTGACTATAAACGGCCCAACACGGTCTGTGAATCTCACTCTTAGCTTACCATAAACGCAAACGTGTGGCAAGAACTCAAGGGACGACACAAACAAGAGTCGTATTACTGCATCGAATAGGCCATTCATTATCTCAAAGGTAATCAGAGGCTGAAAATTAGCTTTGTATCTGATTTGCGTATCGAACTTGTGCATCTGATGTATCCATTCGATATATGTTGGTTTTTGATATTTGTATTCCTTTAGTGGTTACTACGACACTAACGCGAGCGAGCCTTAACTTCGACAAATCACACCTCAGGCTGTCCGATTTAATCTGGAAGTGCCGGTGAGTACCGTAGCCAGTCGCAAGTCCTGTGGCTGCCCATCAAACGGCCCAAAATGGCCAGGACGGTTAGTAAAACCGTTGATATAACCTCCCCCAGTCCATATCGAGCATTCTATGCAACCTCGTTACACTCTCATGCAACCATCTACACTCGAACTGACAGATTGCCTCCGGTCCTGCCTAAAACGTGAAGAGCCCCCCTCGGTTCGCTCCGAGTTGAGGAACAAAGCCCTAAAGCTTTGTGCAGAATGCTAGAGGCTAGAGGCTAGAGCTGTGGAAGAGCGGAGGATTAGGGAGGAGGCCGTGTGAAGGAGTCCGGAACTCTGCCAGCCTTCCAGACGATGGGCTTAGAGTGGTCTGGCCCTTACCGGGTGATTGATACAATCTCAGGCTTACACTATGGAATATGTGTCGATGTTCCACTCGTTCTGTAGGGCAAGTGACTCTTGAGTTGATTCTACCGTAAACAGCCTGACCTCAGTAATTTTGAGAGGCTGGAGGCATCGCGTCAAGTTTAGGGTTACATCAGGGGACTGTTTCTCATCCAAATGGTGCATACCTAGCCTGATCAACACGCTGCCTGCATGTGGCCATTAGCCAGCTTTCACATTGTAACGTGCGGTTCACTATACCACCACACGCTAACGCCACTATTGACACGTTTTTGTTTAGAGTAACGGGATATTTCTATAGCAGAGCCTTTATGAGTGAGTCCTGGGATTGTGTCGGGTTGAACTGGTTTGTCCGCCTGGCACCTGGAACTTCCCGCCTTTGCGACCCTCACTCAAGTGAAAGGAAGAGCTAGTGTTGTGCTTTTCGACGTAGTAAATCCCTGATATCTCAGATAACGCAAGAGACGTTGAAACATTGCGATGGGAGGAAGGGTAACGGGCGGGCTCGGCGGCAATGCCCTGTAAACACCCCCTGAGGGTGTGAAATAATCCTCCGAGATATCTGTTATCCCCAGGGATCTGGAATAATCCTCCGAACATATACTTGTTATCCCGCTACTGTCCCACTGGGCACGCGGGGCACCTTTACTGGACGATGCACCCCGCACTCAATCTGGAATAGGAAGCCCATCTCCGCGCATCTGCTGCCCGCGCTGCTCATTACCTGCCCATCTCCTGACGTATATTGTACGGTGTACAATGGAGACATGCAGGATTGGCAGCCATAGGCTCAGAGCAACGCGAGTTGATGAGCGGAAGTGGGGTTTTAGGGCTTCAATTCTACCACCACGGAAACTTCGGTTTAGATGGCTTCGCAAGTAACCTTCTGTTTTGATAAATGTTCCTATTCCCATTGCCATCTTTCCGGCTGCTCGAACCTTATCTCCCGGGGAAGGATGGACTTGGTGAGCCGTTCGTACTGTGTACAATAGTGACCGCCATTTATTAGGTTTATAAGACGCCATGGCGCGGGTGCTTAGGTTGACTTTATTGATTCTAGCTTGAAGCTATTCAAGCATTCTCTTTCGTGAAGCGGGGACGATCAGGGGGCTCTCTGCCATCCATCCGATTGAGGTGCATGGCTTGCTTCTGTTTAGCTGTGTTACTACTGCTGTGCTGCCTTATGCTTTGTGATGCTATGCCATGCGAGGCGATGTGATGTGATGATCGGTTTAACACTGTAGACACGCCCACTTCACCGTCCTGTCAACCAAGACGAATTCGTACAAAAACCAGGTCGACCACGCGTGCGGGTGCTGTAGAGAGTTATGAATCAGCAATATATGCTACACAGACTATGAGACCGATCACTTATTTGGCCGTCACAGCATTAGGGATGCCACTTCAAACCTGGCTCGAGCCAGCCAATTAGCTGGGCACAATTTGCGTGTTCGTGAAAGCATAGCATAGCATAGCATAGGATGGCATAGCATAGTACAGCATAGTACAGCATAGACGCATCCTCTACTTTACCTGCCATGTGCTTGCAATCAATCCTCTTTGCAGCCACTTCGGCTGCCCTGGAGAAGTCGCTGAGTGATTTAATGTTCCGGTCCGTCCCCTGCACCACCGACTGAGCGACTGAGCGACTGGGCGACTGAGCGTCTGAATGTTCCTGCTTTTGACCCTGTTCCCTGAGATTTGGCGTTGGAGTGCTAGGAAGCGTGAATACTTGAACCAGGAGATTCTGCTATACCCAGGCACAACACTCAGGACCAGACACGAGCAATCGAGCAATCGAGCAGTCGAATCAGCAGGACCACCAGGGGTGTCTGGACGTATATGCTACTTCAAGTTTAGCAAGCAAAGAGGCAAGTCAGGGGCAAGGGGGGGTTATGGGTAGTCAACATGGATGGTGTTCGCCCCCCCAGCGAGGGATGGAAATCAAAGTTGTAATCCACTCGACATCCACAAAACGGCCGTTACTCCAGGTTCCTCCTAAGGACTTGCTTGGACTCCACTTCTGGGATCTGACCTCAATCAACCACGACGGACACAGACCAGAACCAAACGAACGCTAGCTGGCCGCTGGTGATGACCTCTTCTGGTTTCCTCTTTGTCTTTTATCCATCACACCGACTCGACCTTCGCCAATTTTGCCTTTAAAGCTGCTTTCGAGGTACAATATATCTCGCTGGTCATCCTTCACGCCAAACCTGCATAGTTCATGTATGTCATGCCTGCTTGACCTCTCTCATCGCCCTACCATCGCACAACCGCCCGCCCCCTTCCTTGCCAGAAGCACTCCTCACGGAAGTCCAGTCTACACCATAAGACACCATATATCTTTGAAAGTAGCATAGCAACCCCAAACCTGTATGGCGCAAACGAATGCATGTGTGCAACGGTGAAACTTAGAGTTCCAAAGGTGGCTGATACCCCGCAATATATGCCATCCATCCGCCGACCTGCGCATTTTCTCTGGGAAAAGTAGGAATTGCCAGGACGAAACCATTAAACAATACCAGGCCGAGCGCATATGAGTTACCACGCGCAAAGAATTTCCGATATCCAGGCTATCAGGACCAACGCGAGATCGGATGCGCCGATACATGCGGACTCGCTTGGGCCGGAACTCTTTATGATGGATAACGGACATCCAACCCACCCCTCACAAGTCCACTCGGGACACCAACATCTCGAGAGAATAGACACTTCTCAATTCGAAAACTTCTCATTCCAAAGCCAAGATCTCATCGAGCATGGGATGGACGAGGCATTGGAAACTGAAAGCCCGTCACATCCGTACAGCTTGTCGGGACATGGGCCATCGTCAGACCATCGAGGCTCTGTTACTTCGATGTCTGGAATGCCTCGAGCAAGCTTCAGTAGTGCAGCTGGAGCGGGCTATTTAGGTAACGCCAGCATCAGCGGAGGCTCAGAAGGAGCAAGTCCCATGAGTAACCGTAACGGGGGATTGGATGGTGGGTATGGTGACGACTTTGGCTTCAGTGGAGTAGGTCCGATAGATGGAAGTGATCTAGGAGGTAGAACTAGGGAAGAGAAGAACGACCCGACACCGCCGTGGAGTGACTTGAAGACTAAAGCCGGCAAGGAGCGAAAGAGACTGCCCCTTGCTTGCATAGCATGTCGACGAAAGAAAATTAGATGCTCAGGCGAAAAGCCTGCCTGTAAGCATTGTCTTCGGTCACGTATCCCATGTGTGTACAAGGTGACCACAAGGAAGGCTGCGCCACGAACAGATTACATGGCAATGCTCGATAAGAGACTGAAGAGAATGGAGGAACGCATCATAAAGATCGTTCCGAAGGAAGAGCAAGACAGTACGATAGTGGTTACAAGAGCTACCGTCAAACCAGCAATTCCTGGGACAATCCCGCCGCGTAACGCTTCGGGGAAAAAACGTGGCGTCGATGAAGCCTTTGGGCCTGAGCTGGATAGTTGGGCAAAATCAGTATCGCACCCAAGTATAGACAACGGCTCCAAATCCTCTACCTTGATAATCCAGGAAGCAGAGGAGAACAAGTTGTTATCCGAAGGTGCCGAAGCATTACCACCAAAAAACATACAAGAACACCTTGCAGAAGTGTTTTTTGAGAACCTGTGTGGCCAAACCTACCATTTACTACATAAACCAAGTTACATGCGCAAGTTAAAGTTTGTATAATCCTTCATTATCCCCCAAGTAACGACTAACTCCTCACAGAGCTGGAACCCTCCCCCCTGTCCTTGTCCTTGCTGTTTGCGCTGTATCTGCGCGTTTCTCAACACATCCAAAGCTCAACACAACGCCAGCATTTCTCAGAGGTGAAGAATGGGCCTTTGTTGCTAGAGAAATTGTTGTGAAACGGTATGATTGGCCGAATATCACTATTTTGACTTGTCTCTTGATACTTGGTCTTCATGAATTTGGTACTTGCCAAGGTGGCAGAAGTTGGGCTCTTGCTGGACAAGCAATCAGAATGGCATATGCTTTACAGTTACACAGAGACCTTGACCATGATCCGTTGACACGCAATGGTTCCACCCCTTTGAGCTTTATTGACCGGGAAATACGGCGAAGGACTATGTGGTCTTGCTTTCTCATGGACCGATTCAACTCCTCTGGTACGGATCGACCCACATTCATAAAGGAGGAGAATCTGAAGATCCCTTTACCGATCAAGGAGAAATACTTTCAGCTTGATATGCCAGGCCCAACAGAAAACTTAAGAGGTGAAGTCCCCCAACCCGTGGCTTCTGGTGCTGGGGAGCTCTCCAACCCGAAAGAAAATATGGGTGTCGCTGCACATATGATTCGAGCAATTGCACTTTGGGGCCGAATCATCAACCACCTAAACCTTGGCGGTAAAGAAGAAGATCCCCATCCAATGTGGCATCCTGAGTCCATCTATGCCGACTTAATCCAGCAAACCGAGTCTTTCATCAAATCGCTTCCAGAAGAGTTACAATATACGTTAGAGAACGTCCAAACTCACCACACGGAGGGACTAGCCAACCAATTTCTCTTTCTGCATATTTCTATACAGCAGAATATATTGTTCATGAATCGATTCGCCGTCCCTGGGCACACTGGCGGTCGAGCGCCCGCAGATGTTCCGAAGGATTTTATTACAAAGGCCGGAGCCAAAGCATTTGAATCAGCAAATGCCATCTCGAACATCATACGAGATGGGGAGTCGTATTTTGTTACGGCGCCTTTTACTGGTTATTGTGCTTTTCTATCAAGTACTGTCCACATATTCGGTGTCTTCTCCAACAATTCATCAATGGAAGCCACCTGCAAGAAAAACCTGGCTACGAATGTCAAATATCTTGCCAAGATGAAGAGATACTGGGGAATGTTTCATTTCATGTCTGAGAGCCTCAAGGATCAGTATAGAACATATGCGGACGCTTCACGGCAAGGCTCTATGAGCGCCAGTCCCTCTTCCGCTGAGATCTTTCAATATGGAGATTGGTTCGATCGATATCCCCATGGAGTTTCACAGTCAGACTTTGAGGACCCGGCTATCGTGGTTAAGAAGGAGAAAGGCGATGACGCTGTTTTGGAGCAGAAATCAGACTATCATACCGTTGACGAGTTCTTCCACACCATGTCCCCCTCTCAACCTTCAGATCCATCCCGTCCCCAGAAGCGGCAAGTCAAGAAACAACACCGTTCTATGCGAAAAGAACATCTGAACCCCGTCAACACCAACCTCCCTCAATATCTGCCAGGTGCAGGCACGCCATCACATATGCACAAGCAACAATTACCCCACGGGTACAATCAGATGAGCCCAATTACACCTGTGAACATGTATCACCAACAAAGCCCCTACTACGGCCATGAGGTTATCCTACCTCCACACCAACAGGGCATCTTACCCCATCTAGACCGTCAACTTGTCTTCGGTGCCTATGCTGGGCTAGATGCACCTGCGCCAACAATGATAGATGCCGGTGCTAGCTGGGAGATGCAGATGAACGGCATGCCTGGCTTTGTAGGCGAGCCAAGCAGCGCCTGGTTTATGCCATTCAACATGGAGCCTCCTGAAATTGGACAGGAGCCTACTGATATCTTCAATACTCTTGGCGGTAGTGGCGGCGCGAATTATGGGCATGGCATGTAAGGAAACTAATTCAAGTGCTTTTGCGCTCTGTTCCTCTTTATGCTAGCTTGTTGGTTTATGAACTTATGAGCTTGTTCAGTGGTATATAGGTAGAAGAAATGGATAGAGGATGGAAAGTGATTTTTTTTGTATATAATTGGCGAAGGATGATACCATGGGGACCTGTAAATACATGCCCACTTACTTTATATACATATATGCTATTAGTATAGTCAGCGAAAGGAGATGAAACTATAATGATGATGAGAGTGATGGAAGGGGAAAAATAATACATTATCATCCTCGCATGTTTTTTAATTGTCACTGGACTCCCTTTTCAAGATACGCGATCATTTTTTCCAATACTGAACCACGTGCTTTATCAGACTTGCAAAGCTGTCTTTTATGTAATGTGTGACTTGACAGTTCCTCACGGTCAACAAAACGAAAGTTCTATTCCTTACCCCAATAGGAGCGTTGCAGAGGCTTAGCACTCCCAAAATACCCACACGTGCGTTTACCGTACCACTGTTTCGAAAGTCTGGAAACTTTTTCTGTGTAGTGTTTTTGCTGTAGTTCGTGCGTTGCAGTTGTAGTCAGACTTCTCAGATGTGCTAGAAAACCGCCCATGTTCCCCCGCAGTTCTCCCAAAGTATCGTACATCTAACAGCATTCACTCCTTTCTCAGTGCCATCTAGGGCTACAATTACAACGTTGATGACGAGGTCTATGTTCTATGTTGGAATTGGGCACCACGCTGATATGTTGTTTGCAATACAATAGCTTTTTCTTTGCGCGTGACTTTCTCCAAAGCGACACCTACTTCTGCATCCACGAATAATATAATTTGTGCCATCTCTTTGCTTCAGCATATAACACCAAAATCCAAAACGCCCATATCTCATAGTAGAAGTGGTTTGCCAAATGTTAGTAAATTATCATGAGGTAATTATCCATATAGGCTGAAGTGTGGAAGTTCGCAACACCAACTCCTCGATTTAACCTTGCCGTGCGTGTCTCGAGTATGATTCTTGTAAACGCAGCGGAAACTCGCGAATATTCTTTGCTCCTATGAGTGGTCCCAAGAATGACCGGCGGGCTATGATGGCGTTTAGCAGCCACCAAAATCGAGGTCCTATCCTGGCATTGGTTGTGACCATCGTGCTGTTAGGTATCACGGTATGGAGGCTTTACCACGACTACCCAGATACAATAGCACCACAGAGGAACTCTAAACTTCACGTCTCGGTTCCAAATAAACAGCAGAACCCAGAGATTCTACGAGCAGCAGCAATCCTAGAGACCCGACCTCTGGATAATCTGATCCCACTCATCCTCCATTTCTCAGCGGTTCTCGGGCCCAAGTGGCCCATCCACATCTTCACTTCATCCTCCAACAGAGGAAGATTGCAGAAAGCTCCCGCTATCGTCCGTCTCGTAATGAGCGGGGCCGTACTTCTGAGAGAGCTACCCAAAGGAGTTCCAGATGACTTTGCGTTCCATGAGTCGTATAAAATGTCTAGGTTCTTGACTCGGGATTGGTTCTGGGAACAGATGGCGCCAGCCGAATATGTGTTTTTGTTTAACGCTGATAGTGTACTTTGCTCGCGAGCGGATAGGACGTTAGATGATTTTTTGGGATATGACCTGGTGATGCCAGAGCTAGGAGAGGACGAAGATCTAAGTGGTGAAACCTCACTAAGGAAAAGGAATACAATTTTGAAAATCATAGAAAAGTCGGATTGGAAGCCTGAGACTTTGGGGAAGGCAGAGCTTGGAGAGAAAACTAAGACAGGTTCTGAAGCTTTGTGGTTTTGGAGAAAGTTGAAGGAGGATCTGGAGAGTGGTATCAAGAATGTTAAATTACCTACGAAGGAGGTTATGAGGTCCTTTGCTATGGATAAGTTATGGCAGGACAAGCCGTTTGGGTATGCCAATGTGCGGAACTGGTACGAGCGGTCGGAGGAGATAATTAATTGGTGCCCAGAGTATAGTCTGGCCGTTCGTGATGAATAGAAAGAGAAATTCAAACCCCCAGGAAGAATCTTTTTCGAGTGTCGTGTAACTCTAAATGAGGCAGTTAGATAGAGTGTGAGATATCATTTTCATCGTCCATAAGATATGGTGCCTATGATTCGATTGAAATCTCCAATAATAGAGATGCCGTGAGCTTTGTTAACGTAGATCTTAGTACTAGTCTGATGATAGTAGATATGATAACTAGTAGGCTAGTGAATCCAATGACTTTTGAGCTCTAACTTCCTTGCAGACTGATATACGCGTAACAAAAGTAGAACCTGGTATATGCCACTCCTAGTGAAATGTAATTGATTCCTATCTAATGCGAGAGGTCTATAGGGAGAATCTGGGGCGATTATTTGAACTCCAACTAGATATTCTTCCGCCGTTACCCATGCATGAAGTTCTCAAATTTCGTGTTACACTTCAGGAGGACAATTTGAGAATTGTGAGAATGTACAAGTCCGCCAAAATCAACGGCACTTTCCAGTGTTTCAAAGAGCTACTGAAGTCGAATCAACAAGAGTAACGACTTTATGATATTATGCTTAGGGGTTTGTATAGCGCAAGGCTGACAGATAGCTAGTAGAGGAATACAAGCTAGTCCGGATTAGGTTATCTAAACGCCGAAACACTAGGATTATGCACATCTCGTCATCTGTACTACCAGAACAGATGTGTCTGTGAGGAACCTCATTATCTGTTCATTATACTTGAATTGGTGAACAAAAATGGACGACGCTTGTTGCACATGTGCTCTCCTCCTCTCTAAAATCATTCCTGAATATGATGAAAAATCAGAAAAGCCTAAAGCACACAGCAGGCGACTGGATTGCTGTGATAGAATAATATGTGGCAACTGTATTGCTGTTCGTTCCCCATGCAATATTTTCTTAGAGGCTTTATAGAATAAATCAGATTTTGTGCTGCGATGAGACCATGTAATCCAGGATCTAACCATTTTAATAGAGAAACGATCGATTCGCAACCTACTGTCCCTTTTGCCAAATCTCAACAACACCATCTCCTCTACCCCAAGGCCTCCGAGAGCCCCCAGTCTACACTCCCTCCTCCTCTAAATCTCTTCAGCCACCAGCGTACACCGACGTCCTACCATCCTACTCTTCACTGCCCCCGCTTTCCTTACTCCCAGAGAAATCCAGCAACCCACCTGCAGAAGACGTACTGCATTTCCTCGACCATACAAATGATACTCTCACCTCTTTGTCCTTTCGCTATAATGTACCTATATCTGTATTGAGGAAGGCAAACAATTTAACGTCAGATCATTTACTGCTGGCGAGAAGAACAGTGATTATTCCAGGCGAATATTACAAAGGAGGTGTGAGTTTAAGTCCGCGACCGGTGGACGGAGAGGACGAGGAACGGAGAAAAAGTATCGTGAGAAGATGGCAGGTCGCTTGTAAGGTTGCTGAGTATGTTGATCTCACTCGATGGAATGGGCTGGGTTTGAAAACTTGAAGCTAACGAATCTGAAATAGCTACGATATAGCGCTGTTGTATTTAGAACAAGTCAACTACAACCTAGAGGCCGCCATAGAAGCATATAAAGATGACGAGAGGTGGGAGGCAGAACATCCGATGGAAGCGAATATTAAGGGGAAAGGAAAACCACAAGATGTAGGGAGAAGAAGATTCACAGGACAGAGATGACGTTTGTTGTGAAAATTCATTAGAATGGTCTGACATTTTGTAGCGCAGACTATTGATCGTTCATAAATTGGGTGCTCAATTGCACCTTGTATTATACATAATGACTCCAAACCCCCCTCCGAACATGCCGATTAATATGCGGAGCGTGTCCTTATGTCCTAAGAGAATATTAGCATCGATATATTTTTTGTGCACCAGAGTAGAACTTACGGATATTTTTCGTTCAATTTCCCTAACCGACCTATCCAATTCACCTGCAATCATTTCTTTCTTGTCTTTAGGCAAGAGGGTATATCTTTCGCACAAATCACCATCGATGACTCCTTTCACCGGCACGTAATAGCTTCGATAAATAAGATGATCTCTTCCAGCCAGTGGTGCGTCCTCAGATCTTAAGTGTTGTTCCAAGCTTTGGAAAAAATCCACATCTTCTCGACTGACAAATGGTATTAGTATACCAAGGGTACCTTGGAATCCACCCCAAAGTAAGCAGTCCGGTCCACCGGCAACCAAATTAGTCTTTTGTATGCTGGTAGGGATATCTTGAGGGAAATAATGTGCCATGAGTGACAAGCGGTGAGGAGCTCCTTGCAGATATTGACGTTCATGAAGCAGATGAGCTCCTGAGCCATCTTCATCCGCCTCCTCACTAGCCTTTGGAGGGCATCGAAGAAGCCAAAGGTTGCCAAACTTGTCACCTCCAGCAACAGTTTCGTAATCAACCATAGTTGTGCATGATGTCCAGCGGGCGATTGTATCGTCTACAAACGGAATCAACCGGTTCTCTTGAAACTTGTATACAACCATAACGACACTCTCCTGCACATCGCTGACAACTATTCTGCTTCCCTGAGTTTGTAGCCCGACAATTAAGTTGGGTACTACTTCGGACTGGGCCTTTCGTAATAGCTGGCGCATACCTAGATCATATATTCTCAGATCTTTGCCAACACCGGCCAAGAGACGTCCTTGGAATCCAAGTAAAGCCATAGGTGGCTCTTCGATTTTCGTTTTGTGAATAAATTCAATCTCTTTTCCATCTTCGAGGAATCGATATACATGAATGAAACCAGCCGTGGATGATCGTGGGCTTACAATCATGTCCTTGCCTGTACCGACAATCAAAAAGACCTCATCATCCTGACTCGCAAATGAAACTGCTGCCATACTAACTGCTGCTTCATTGTCCTCAAGGTCGATTTTTTGGAGTACCTTCTTTTCTGTCACTGGATCTACTACAGAGACGCACGAGGCCCAGTGACCAGTTCCGCGAGGGTAGCCAAACTCTTCCGGTGCCAGTACCGCAGCATCTCCGTTGGTGATAGCAGGATCTGCCAGGAGCTTTTGTTTTGTGCCAGGTGCAAGAACATTGTTCTCAGATTCGGCGGTATAGAAATATGGCTGGTCAGGATGACGAACAAAACAGCGAGGCGTATAGGCAAGTGGTATAGATTCTTGCAATAAGTTGTCGGTAAGTTTCTCGATGGAGAAAATTCTATACACGTTAGTGTCTGTTCAATAACTTTATATTGCGGTTGAAGGATTGTGTAGTAGCTCAGAAGGAACAATTGGATTTATAATAATTGATCACCATATGTCACGATGGACGTAAGTAGGTTAACGATAAGAAAATCATCATAGCTAATTTCACTGAAAAGAAAGAGATCCCAACGTACCTTAGGTTTTGGCCCTGAATTCCAACCATTCCTTCAGTGCACTGCTCACTGCTGAAGTTCCAGCCCCATTCTAATCCGGGATAGTCCAAAGGAGTAAGCATAAAGCCTTTCGTCACTGGATCAGAGTATCCGAGCCATGGTCTCGAGCTTAGTGCAAGCACGGCGGTTTGCCCCTGAACAGAAACCTTGAACAATTTGGCAGGCTTAGGACCTAAGAAACGTGTTCGAGTATCTGAAAGCTCTCCCGTAACTTCGTCAAGAACAGTCCGTAAATAAACACCGGAAAATAGGCCAATGTGGAGATACAGGGTGGAGCCACCAGATGAGGAGTCAGCCATGGCCATGATAGATAATGCGGATGGGGCAGAAGTGAGTGCCTGAACGGATTTGTTCTCCAGTGTGGTATCTGGATCAAGACTGAGGATACGAACCGTGGCATCATCACAACCGACAGCCAAAAATTGACTTCTTGTGCGGCCTTCAGGAACTTCTCCGAGACTCAAGCATGTTACAGTCCCGCTCATCTCCTTCTTCTCATCGTATTCCGCAAGCGTTCCATCAGTGTCCATTTCAAAATACACAATTTCACCAGAGCTAAGTGCAATAGCAACTTGCCTTTCATTAGTGCTAGCAGCAACAATCGATCGATGTTGAGGTGCTGCCCATTCAATGACGCGTCGATCCGCTTGTATGTGCCTGATACCTTTGGGATGTACCTGTATCAAGCCATCTTGGCCGAGTTGTTGAACAGCAAGTGTGGAGGTGGATGATAAGAACCCAGTATCTGTTACTTCCTCGACAGTTTCGCCAATACTGAGTACAAGTGTACCGTTCGTGAATGAGAGGACAATGTATGCGTCAAATTCGTCATCTCGCGTAAGTTTTGTAGTCCAAACAGCCGAGGGTATTCCAGGTAACTCGGACTCCACGATTTCACTAACTTCCAAACCATGTTTTAGCGTACGAAACGTACTTCGAGCTCCAGTTCCACATATCGAGTATATTTGAGGAGCGTCTTCTTGTGTGAGATTTGCGACTTTACAGTCGATCATTGGGTTCATCGAGTCGATGCTCTCAACTAGACTAAGGTTTTCTGCAGGCCTGGGATGGAAGTATATGGGTGTATAATGCTTTGTAGCATCGGTAGGGTATTCGTCGCTAGTGAACTCAATCTCATCATCATCATCGCCAAGTTTCTCAAATTGGTAAAATTGGTGATTGCCGAACTCGCTTGCAACAAACAAAAATCCGCTCTTCAGGATACAAAGACTAGAGGCAACAGGTACAGTGTCAAAATACTTGATCTTAAGTCGCTGAACCTCGCCTGTAGGCTGACCCTCATCGTCTTCCACCATCTCAATGGTGACTTTGAAGAGATCGCCATCATCGCTTTGGAGTAGAAAGAAGAAAGCACCGGCGGCACCTTTTAGTTTGTGCATAACACCAGCCACAATAGTCCGCTTCCTCTGTGGGTCTTCGGTAGCTCCGCGTCGTCTTGGTATAGGAACACGGAAAGCCTCTTGATTCGAGTGTCGATATGTGATGTTGTCAACACCACAGACCAGAACACCGCTAGGTCCATCTCCACCTCCTGGAACCTGGAAAAGAATACTAGCAGTTCTGTCTACAGGCTCTGACCACTTCCGGACAACATGATTAAGACCAAGATCAAGTTCGTAGTATACCAAACTCTTCTCAATCTCTTCATATGCTTGCCCCGTAGGGTCTTGGTCAGAGTCACTGTAGTCGACCTCTAACGCCGCAAAGACTGGGTTTGCAAAGCCTACATCCAAGGCCACTAGCGCAAACACTAATGTCTGAGGTTTGTGTGCTTCTAAGGGCGATGAAATTGTAAGTTCAGCCTGTGCATTACGGTTCAAAATATAGACCAGCTTATTCTTTTCCACCGAAGCAGTGAGACATGCTCTACCCTTGGGATCTACCGCAAGATACTGTCCTGGGATCACTCGCCGAACCCCAGATTTGCCAAAGGTTTCCAAATGTAATCGATTGAATTTGTTTTGTGCGGGTACAAATTCGACGATTGTGATGCGCCCGGAATCTGAAGTTATGATAATGTAATCTGCAACTCAATTGTAAGCCAAATTCCGCAGAAGCTTCTCCCGTTTATACCTGCTCCAGCCGGTGATGCCTCATGGTGGTATGTTTCGTGCTGCCATCCATGCTTCAAATCACTAAGTGGAAATCAAATGGAGGGGATCGTAGGACTTACCCTTGCTGCCTCCAGACAGCCGGAAAGCTGCTATTGCTCTGATAATCCCAAAGACATCATGAGAGAGGGTTGTAATAATTTTGCCTTGTGAAGGATCAGGTCTATGAAGTGTAAGACGAGAACCGGAAGCTGTCACGATTTGTTGCTCTTTCGTTCCAGCGAACTGTCCTAGGATAGCTTGAACAACGGCAGTTGGAGGTTGGACTGTCAAGCTATACATAAACATAGAGGATGTAGTCGCCATCTTGTCGTCGCAACGCAGAAGCCTGCGCAGCTTCACGTATCTTTTGATTGATCCACCGGAGTGGTAATGTTTGGAGTGGTGTGGGGATCGAGCTTCGAAAATATCGCGTTCAAAATATATCGGATCGTTATGTAAGCACCACGCTAACCGCATATAGCTATATCCATAAATATTTGGAAATATATTACCATTTGGCCTCAGCATTCTCCGGAAACAGCAGGATTCTTAGAAGAAATCATGCGCCCACCAACTTCTTACACCTGCAACAGGTGCCTCAATGCTGTCAAGAATACACCGCGCACTACGCAATCATTGTCAACCAAACTTGCCTTGGGAAGGAGGAACTTTTCTACAAGTCAAAAGAATGTCCCCAAGCTCGCATCTTCCAAACGAGGAGGTTTGCAATCATTTGAACTAGCTGCAGGAAAGAGGGCTGCCTCATCGGCTGGCCACGCACGATCGGCACAAAATGAGGATTATGAGTCGGATCAGACTAGGTCTTTACTGAAACCTAATAACCTCTTCCACCCAATGTCAAGTTCTCCGTCACCCGATATTAGAAAACGAGCTGCCTTCATCAAGCAAAATGCATACTGCCCTCACCCAGATCATCGGCAGACACGTATGCCAATGAACCCCGATGACCCCGAAGCACGAAAGACTGGAGCAGTGCCACCAAAACACGTCAGTTATGAATGTCCAGACTGTGGTATACCTGTTTCCTGCTCAGAAGAGCATTGGGCGGATGATTATGAAGCACATCTAGAGATTTGCGATACGCTGCGTGAGATCAATGAGGATGACCATGACTTACGATCTGGAAGGTTTTTCCCAGAATTTGAATATCCAGGAGAGAACATTGAAGAAGCTATGGTGAATATGACAAATTGGGATACGTTCTTGTTTACAAGAGAATTTGAAGCGTTGAACAATGATAGAAGCTTGAGACAAGCAACCAGACTTTTGACTTACCCAGTCACCATTGGAAGTGTTCTCCATGAGTTGAGTCCATACAGTATCAAGAAGGGTGGCCGGTTGACAGTTGAAGGGCTTAAAAGCTTAAGCGGTATGTTTTCCGCTGAAAGTGAAAATGTCAGTACTAAGAATCATAGCTCTCCGATACACACTACACCCAGTGAAGTCAGGAGCTGGAATGGGCATTAAAGGCCTGAGACCAAATCCACCCCCCGTCAGATTATTCATACTCGGTGCACGAGCCGAGTCTTCTCTTCCAAGAACGGTTTGGGCGCAGCTTACGCATCTCTTCCCCCGGGCTACTTTCCATCTGATATTCATTGGGCCTGAAAGTATGCTGAACAGAGATGACGAGTTCCCACTCCCAGAAAGGACACCATCCAACCCATTTGGTGCGATTGTCGAAGATCGCATAACGAGCAGCATGAAAATCAGTACATATGTAGAATACTACCGCACCCTCCACGAGGCAGGTCAATTCTACCCATATGATCCTTATTTTGACTGCTTCATTTTGTTCCATCCTGGACTTGGACACCCCGCGAGTTCTCACGAGTGGTCACAGACGATTCCTAAACTACTTGAAACCAAGGTCCCTATCATCGTGACTGGATACACCCAGTACGATATGCAGCGAGATATTGACTGGGTGAAAGAAACGAATGGAGGCGAAATGGACATGTTAATGGAGCCTGGGGAGAACACATTCCGGAGCATGAGATGGGACCTGAATGACTTTGATCCTCAGGATATCAGCTGTGGCAACTGGGGTGTATGGGCGTTCAGAGGAAAGAGGTATGTTAAATTTCCATGCAGTGGTGACCCCAATAGTGACTAACTTTGTTCTAGATATGAAACTACGAAAAATGATGTATGATACAGTGTGCATGATATGTATATAGTATTCTATAGCAGGTAATTGCATGTACAATAGTTATGATGAGTCACCAGCAAAGTGATGTCTAAACTCGAACTTTAAACATTGTTTGATAAGGCCGTGAAGTTGTTAGTGCCATTCCTATCTACATTTATTCTGCGTAGCGAAGGCGGCATGGGGTCAATAAGAAAACTCGATTTACTATATGCCAAGGAACGACCTCACCTTGTTTCAGGAAGCTTGCCTCGACCATCCCCCAGAATGTTGGCTACTTGCACGGGATTGGGAGGGACAAAGTAGTGCTAAGTATATGTACAGGCGAGGACTTATCGATTCCACCATAGGATTGTGGCCCTAGCCGCAGAACACGCTGAATGCGTCCCCAAAGTGGCAGTGTAGTGCATACAGTCACTTGGCCACTACTTACTTAATTCATGACCCAATTCAGATTGCGGCACGTTATAGCTATTTTGTGACAAACAAGAAACATGAACTAATACCATAAAATTTTCCTTCACTTTAAAGTATACTATCGTTGAGTATATATCATCCCATTTCTCTACCAAGGCGGTTTTCAGCTAACAGATAAATTAAATTCTCTCTTGTATCCTGGATCCTGGTACCTGATAAATGAAATGTTTTGACCAACTACACTTCAACGGCGACATATTGTATATCACGTCTAACACCATAACATTTGCGCTACATGCAGCGGTTGATCTCGGAGTCCATATGAAACGCCTGCCTTCGTCGATTCAAACAGCCACCCGATGATGAAGAAGTCAAACCGGGCGGTAAATTGTGAACTGTAACCCAAAGCCTTGTCTTAGGGCTCGCCCGGCCTAATGCCTTTTGCCTCTCTTTCCAATTAGAAGCAAATGTATTCGAATCTGTGGCGTGCTCTCCAATAATGGGGTTGCTCACTTGAGTTGTGAGACAGCAGAGGAGTACAATAAATCAACCATTGAAATGTTTTATCCGGTGAGCTGAAACATGGCTTTATCATTTTTCAAGGCTGGCACGACTACACGGCTGCAATCAAAGGCGTCCAAAATAGCTGGAGCTGACGGGGCGAAGTTAGACCTGGTTCTTTTTCCACAGCAATTATTGGTGCGACCTGCGAAGAAACTCTCACGAGGCTATTGTGGCCACGGCTGGAAGCGGATGGACTGCGGCAGGATTTAGTCAGTGACATGGTGAACCGCGCTTGGGCAGAACGCTCATGGTGACCGAATGAGACTATAAGTTGAATGGTTTGCCGTCGAGTGTGTCCTTTGAGCATTCACCTACATTTGCCACCACTGCTGTGCCTTGCGACATACTTTGTTGGAGTTTACATTTCAGCCAATTTTATAAAGACAAATAAAGCCGCAATCATCCCCCACAATTTAGCTCTATCAACAGTAACGTCCAGAGACTATTTGTTTTTCCCTCCATCTCGAAAAGTTGCTCGAGAACTGGGTTCACACAATACCACAAAGCATTTCAGCCTTGTCGTCTCAGCCTCGCTGATTTTTTACAGTAGCCGAGGCTCTCCTTAGATATATTTCCAGAAGAAGAAAGTCTCACTATACCCATTTTTGTTACAGCGATTTCATATATAATTCAGTGAAACGTGTCAATCTTTCCCCCACGATCGCTTTCATTCATCCACAATAGCTTCAGTTGGCATTTCTCTAAAGATATATAACCCCATTATCCTCTATAGCACCGACCTAAGGCTTTGTTTAATATTCGATAAATCGTCGATCAGATACTGTAGCTACTGGGTATACTTGCTTGCGACGCTCTAGTTATGTCTTTAGAAGTAATATATCTCACGAGGCATGGATTTCGGAGCAATTGGGTGGTTGATCACAACACTGGGGTGTAAGTCTTCACTTTGATCCAAAAAGCTCAATTCTAGAACTGACTCATGTACCTTTTAGATATACCGCAAATATCCCATCTCCAACTGGGATAGCCAGTGACCCAGCACTTGCTGGCTATGGCGTGAAGCAATCCGAAGAGCTGGCTGCGCACCTTCAGAGTCTTGATCCACGTATCGAGCGATGCTATTCCTCCCCGTTTTGTGAGTTTCCATGTGACGTTATCATATCGGTCACGTTTATTATCCTTGAAATGTCTTTCTACTTCTATAACTATAAATAAGCATTTGCCTGACTCCCTGTACAGATCGCTGTCTCCAAACAATATCACCTACTGTGCAAGCCCTTGCCTCCAGGTCAACCGATCCTCAAACCACCAAAATCCGGGCCGAAAACGGCATTGGTGAATGGTACGGAATGGCTCGTTTTGACCATCCATCTCCCGCTACATCATCAGTTCTTAAACCGTTATTTCCTCAATACGATGAGACCTATACGCCATTTATCAAACCTAGTGTCAACGGCGAGACCATAGACGAGCTCCACGAACGTACAGCCTATGCTCTAAGTCGTATCATTCAGCAAGCTGATCAAGGAGGCGTCAAAGCTATTGTCTTATGTACACATGCTGCGACCCTTATTGCGATTGGAAGAACACTTACGGGAAGAATGCCAGAAGATATCGCAGAGGAGGATTTCAGGCCATTTACGTGTGGGCTCTCGACTTTTGTAAGGAGGAATGGTGAGGATGTGAAGTTCCCGGAGCAGGATTGGGAGGGGCCTGAGAAACCTATTCCTGAGGTGCCGACCTGGAGGGATGGTTCGGGTGTTGGTGGTGGTTGGGATATGACAGTCAGTGGGGACTGTAGTTTTTTGAGTGGTGGTGAGGAGAGGGGATGGTAAGTTTCGGATCAGGATACGTGTGGTTAGAGGTGACAACTAACTCGTGACTTAGGCGCTTTTCTGGAGACGAGTCTTTTGTTGCAAGTTCTACGTCGCTTGATGCTGGATCTGGTTTGGGTGTTGTCATTGAAGGGTCAAAACCAGGTACTTCTCCATCGAACCCTTCGAGGCTATGAGGTCCGATCTCTTAGCTTGTGTTATCAAATCGACACTCAGTTTGTAATGAGCCAAATTAGATGTTAAATAGTTGAATTATTATATCACGAATGTCATGCCAATTAGTTCTAGCTATATATAATTATCTTTGGTACAATGGCATCGTCTGATGGCCGTGAGTGTTTTGGCCGGCCTAACTCAATTTGACCTAATGTAGGACTTTATGTAAGTGAGTGCTCCGTTCTGCAAGATGCTGTATCAGCAGTAGGCCTTAGCAGGCTTGTGCCTGAGCTCCCGCCAGAAATTACTTCATCTACGGGTAATATTTCAAACATGGATTTGAAGAGGCGGCAATCCTTACTCATCTTCCAACAGAGTATCTCATTACGAAGCCTAGATGCGCAAGTATATGCGTTTTGTACTGTACATGAGTCGGAATCAAGATTACAGTAGCTCCAATGCCGCGACAAGTCTCCAGAACTTATGCTGACCCTCTTTTCCACGAGCATTGGCCTCGATTGGCCCACCGCTATCCAGCTTGATATTTCTAACCAAATCCTTAACGGCTTCCCACTCCTCCTTTTTGACAAGAGCACCAACCACTAGCTCCAAAGTTGGCCATCCTATGTTCCCTGTTTTCCGAGCGGAGCTACTGCTGATCTGACCTAGAATCCTCATAGCTGCAGCTGTGTCTCCAGCCTCAGCATAGCCTTCAATAACTCGATCCCAAAAAACATTGTCAGCGCTTCCATCGTCCTTATCCTTTACACGTTGGATCAGGCCTCTCACAGCATCCAGATCTGGTGGGTTCTGTCTAAAGTAATATTCGACAAAGATTGTATAGATATAAGGCGAAGGCTCAAGTTTTTCTTGGGACATTCTTGCCAGAACAGCATTTACAGCAGTCAGATCTCTGCTTTCACTTTGCAAGAGTTGATAGATAATCCTTCCATATGTGTGTAGGTTAGCTTTGACACCAGCTGCCTCCATCTCGGCGAAAACGTTTGCAAGAATTTCACTTTGCTCCTCTGGGGTGTGTTGTTCTGAATATCGAAAGGTTTCTTCTAGGATGGTAGTGAAAGTTGCTACGTCAGCGGCAACGCCGTTTTCTTTCATATGTCTAAGAATCGACATTGCTTCCTGGACTTGACCACCTCGGATCAATGGTCTTAAGAGAATGTTGTACGTTATGACGTTAGGTGTAATCCCAAAGGTACCAGCCCACGCAAGGACGCGGTGCGCTTCATCGTTCTTAAAACGTTTCAATAAACCTCCTATGGCGGCATTAATCGTCTCAATCGCAGGCTTGACTGCACCCTGTAAGTCTCCGATATGCTGTAACTCTAATGTCGTTGCCTTCTTGCCATGTAACTCTCTAGCTCGTCCCAGCCATACACTTCCCATCTCATCCAGAGCAGCCAAAGCTAATCTTGATTTGTTGCACTCAACTAGTCCACTGATTCGGGATGTCCAGCAGTGAATGTCCGGATGCACTCTTGCGGCTTGCATCTTGGCCCAGACATCTTCCAATGCTTTGGCATCTCTGGACTTTTTGCATCCTGTCAACATGGAATCCCAAGTTGCCAGGGTGGGAATTAATCCATTATCGACCATGTAGTTCCAGACCTTGATGGCTTGGTTTGGATGACTAAGAGCCATGTACACCTGAATAAAGTGATTACACATGCCTCCACTTAACATTCCTCGAGGTCCATGCTCTGCTGTCGTGTACACTGGGAGATGAGACATTTCAGTCCACATTCTGTCCACCTGCCCTATATCCCTTCTTCGTAAAGCATCATCCAATCTGGGAAGGTTTTTAATAAATTCCGCCTTGTCAGGTAGGTGAAAGTTTGGTCTAGCCTGAGGAACAGTAGTCCCAGCAGCCACTTTTTGAATATCACTCCAGTGACTTTGCAAGTATGATGATACTGGATCAGGTTTGGGGACTATAGGAAGACACTGCAAGACTCTATCCAGATCAAGCTTTTGAGTATTGATTACTTGAGCTATAGCATATGTGAGAGGTTTGGCATGTTGAACGATTTCCTTCATAGAATTTGTGTGGTGTGTCAGGAGACAGAAAGTAGCCAAAGCAAGAGGGGCAACACCATCGTGGCGATGGAAAGATAATTTGATGGGCAATATGGGAGCAAAGCCACCAGATGGTCCATGTTTCCTTATTCGTGATTGAACATCCCGATCAGATAATTTAGGAATATGTGACCAATTTAAGTGTGAAAAATCTCTGACAGCATATGATTTTGTTTTACCATCAGGACATGTAATGATGTTCCAAGATCCGATTAAGTCCTCCAAAATCTCTTGGGATGGTTGTTTCAACATCATTCCAAGTAAAACGTACATCATCTCTAGGCAGTCATTCCCGTTCAGAATTTCCAGTCGAGCGTATACATTTAAGACCTCCGTGAGTGATGGCGTTGACACACCATCCTGTGATCTTGCATTCATGATCTTTCGCAAAAGAGCTAGGCCACTACAGCCTCCGTGGCGTGTGTATAGGTACGATGGGGCAGATGCCCGGTTGCTGTAACTATTCGCCCAGGCATCTGGCCCATAGTGTTTAAGGAAGAACTCCCATGTATCATATGCGGAGCACTGCTTGTCTGCCACCATACTCCTCAGTGTTTCTGCATTTTGAAAAGGAGCAAGAGCTGTTGCAGAAGTGATTTTTGAAGTTATTGAGTCCGGGGATTTGATGGTCGACTCGAAAAGAGATTCAAGTTGATCTCCCGCATTAATAGGAGGATTCCTAGGCATGGGATATCGTGGTATCGATCTCCTTTGTTGGCTCGAGTTCTGGGCGACAAGTATAGTATCCTTATTCATTCCTGGTTTCCTCTCCGATTCCAAGAAGCCCAAAGGGTCATCATGCTGAGTCGGCTGGCTACTATTATTTGAGATGTAGCGAGTCCCCCGGACCAAGCTTTGGAAACCAGTACGGGCGAGTTTCCGGCGGCATGGTAGGCATATATAAGGGGCAGTCATACCACTGTCTGCCGTGTTGAAGACGTTACAATTGAGTGGTAGTATGGGTTTGCCTGGGATCGCGTCGTTAGAAATGTCAAGCTGCTAATAATGTTCCGAATTTAAGGTTTTGTCGTTAGGCTTGTCCAACCCCTGCACTAGCCTCCACTTTCTACCTAGTTAGAGTCGACGTCTAACTCAACCTCAATACATTGCATAACCAGAGCAAAAGTGTGTATATATATCTTTCTCTCTCTCTAGCGCTTAAAATAACCCATGTTTCTTTTTGACGATTGCTTCTCATTAAATAACCTTCGTTGCAATGACTACCCTTCAACCCAGAGCGCCATACTCACAAGATGAGCTTCAACAGCTCTACCCTGAATCGCTGCAACTGCAACTCGTTCAAGTCCTCATGAGACATGGCGAACGAAGTCCTGTTAGCGCTCGATTCCAGAATGCTGGTTTAGCGGCATTTTGGCCATATTGTGCAGTAGCAAGACAAATGATGAGTGCAACAAGTATGTTATTTCGATGGTCGAAAGGCGTCCGAAATCGTGCTTTTGTCAGCAAAGTATATCACTAATAAGCCACACAGTTGATGCTAAAGAGGGAAAATGGTCGTCATGTATGTTACCCTAGAAAGCCAAACGTCTATATTCCAAATTCGCATACGCGAAAATTATTTGTTAGCTGTTTTTCGTGACAGATTATGTTTCTTTTGTCCAGGATGGCGAAAGTTTAACAAGTCTCAAAAGGTTTATCGGCGTGGTGGTTTAGCAAGCACTAATATTCCAATTTTTAGTACAATGGAAAAGACGCCTAGAGAGCTTTGGGGTGGATGACGGTCCAGTGACTGCTTCAGGACCGAAAGGGGAAATTGATTCCATCTGTAATCTAGGAGAGTTGACGGATGAAGGTAGGATGTCAACCTGGCAGCTTGGAACAAGACTTAGGCGCCTTTATGTTGATCAACTCAATTTCATGCCTTCAATGATAGAAGACGCGGACTTGATTTACTTACGAGCAACGCCAATTCCAAGGGCTCTCGAATCATTGCAGCAAGCTTTCTGGGGGATGGTAAGTCAAACCTGACAAGCAAGCATTCTATTTCAATCCTGCATTGGCTGGAAAGCGGCTTTGAAATCTTCAGTTACCTTGAAAATCATGATTACTGAGCTGCATGTAGTACCCTTCGCACACTCGAGCTGCCGCTTTTCCACCAGTGACTATTGTAACCCGAGCTCCAGCTGATGAGACACTCTACCCAAACGACGGGAATTGTAGGCGCTTTGCGGCGCTTTCTCGTGCTTTTGCGCAACGAACATCAGATCGATGGAATCATACTTCAGAAATGGAGTATCTTAATAAATTGATTTCAAAATGGATGCCAGATGGAGGCAAGGTCGCAGTTGATTCTCGACCTAGATTATCGGGTATTATGGACACGATCAACAGTACTCTTGCTCATGGTAAGCCACTTCCCTATAAAGAGCTATCGGAGTATTATGAGGTCTTGAAGTTCCGAGGCCTATCCATGAACTCTTGTTCTGTAGACTCTTGTTATTTGCCTGCATGTTATAGCTTAAGCAAGAAACTCTATAAATTATTTGCTAACATGAATTCAGGGCCTGAAACACGGCTTCCAAAGGAGTTTTATGATGAGAAGGGCCGCAAGATCATCGATAAAATCGGAGTTGAAGAGTGGTTTTCTGGCTACCAAGAATCTCATGAGTATCGATCATTGGGTATTGGTGGCTTGATGGGTGATTTGGTTCAGAGAATGGTTGGTAATGCACAAGGGAATAAGAGTGGCGGTCAGTAAACGACCTTATTTTGAGATTTCGGAGATGCTTTCAGACTTTTCTGTGCCGAAGACTTGCTAAGTTTTAACAGATTCTGAAAATAGTGATAAGGCCGTTAAATTAGCCCTGAGTGGCTGCCATGATACAACTTTAGCAGCCGTTCTTGCGAGTCTTGGTGCCTTTGAAGGTGAAGCATGGCCACCTTATACAAGTCATATCGCGCTCGAATTGTTCAAAGGTGCCAATATCCAGCACGCACAGGTAGAAAGTTTGAAGAGAGAGAAATCTACACCCGCACCAAAATCATGGTTCGCCGGACTTTTTGGAAGTAAGATTAGCAAGTCAGGAAGTTCGTCGGGCATTGCTAGGAAAAAGATTGACAATCTTTCGGACGCTGAGAAGTTTAAGCTTGGTGGTTATTATGTTAGAATTAGATACAACGATCGTGTTATGGAGGTTCCAGGCTGTAAACCCGCTGGTAAACATCTCGAGGGTGATACATCCTTTTGCACTCTTGTAAGTACGATCCACTACCGTTTCAGTCCGGAATTGCTAATTTATGGATTAGGAGGCTTTTAAAACAATTGTGGATAAGTTCACGCCAGAACATTGGAAGGGAGCTTGTCGAAGTAATCTGGATGTGCATGCCTTCCCAGAGAAGCCCGAACCCGCTGGATATTAAGAAAAAATAGAGAAGTGGAAGATGCTCAGAACTAGACTTAGATAGTAGTTATCAAATTATGAGTAGAGCAGATGGCATGGTAAATAGATTGCGTATAGGAAGTTTCCCTTGCTGAGTTATATATAGCAGCACTCCAATTTAACGATTGTTTCTTTTAATCTCAAGCTTACAGATTGAGCTCCAATTTGGAAGTTCTCTAATGGCTTGCCTAGAAGACTAAGGCCATATGCAAGTTCCAACCCACAAATTCCTAATTACTCAGCTTTTCATACTCCATTGGCCATAGACTTCCTTGAATAACTCTTGACGTACTTCTCGTGCTTGTTCAGGGCAAACTATGGGTTCTCCGATAGAAGCTTGATCTTTGTACCCTGGCCCTCCATCATGTTTAGTCTCTCATGAAGACCATCAGTATTAAAGATCCGAGACAATCGAATAATTTAGCCTGGTAGCCATTATCTCTTAAGAACCCCTCAACTGTGATCCGCAGTAGTAGCTAACATAAGCTTTGTTTGACAACTCCCGTAAAGACATATACATATCCCAACACCAACAATTAGAACGACATTGCTAGAAACTAGTAGTAGAATAGAAAATGCAACGCTTGCAAATTTCAAGCCTGGGAAGAATATTCTCTAAAGTATATAATCTCAAAGGGAGAATGGTAAGCATTTCAGAAGAACATAGCCCCAGCTGTCTTCCTACTTGCACTGTGATTAAATTGAATCTCGGGCACAGAATTTAGGTATCATAGTATCTCTTGTAATGCTCATAACATTACAAGTAAAGAAGTGTTCAGTTGCTCTTTAAACGTTCAGGGTTGATAGAACTTCAATACTAAACACTAGTATAGCGCAGTTGACAATTGTAGCAGGCTTCGCAGTTAAAAATTGTTAGGGTTCGATTTGTTGATGTATAAAATAAAACATCTAATGACGTGGCAGATTTCTATAAAAGAGCTAATTGCGACATAGATACAGAAAACAAAAGCTAGACGAATAAGGTGAGGTGTGGTAGGTCGCTGAGTGCCGAGCCAGCCTATAAGAATTTTGTGGGACCTTCTCCATGAAGCTTGGCAGCAGTCAAGCTGTAAGCTGTCCGTACCTGAGACAAGGAGGAATCCCCAAAAACACCGGAACATTCAGGATTTCGCCTCAGCAAACACTACACGTGGCTCAAGCAACGTGAGCCGACTTGTCTAATGATATCTTTTTGAGTAATAGTATAAGCATGGCGGATTTCGCGGACTCTGCGCTGGCGGAAGTAGCTGCGAATGAGATACATCAATCAGAGCAACATGAATCTTCTGGCCACGATGGAGACAATAAGTTCCAAAAGGCTATATCGGCATGGCGAAGTGAGATCATAATGTGATAATTGTGTGGTAGATGCTAACGTTTCTAGATATTGACCTGACGTCTATGATTCCAACATTGGATAATACCGCGTCGGAAATTGTTCAGTACCAAAGAGACTCAACGGTTCAGCGCAAGGATTTGGCACAGAAAACAAAGGACTTTAGGAAGTTGGATGACTCCGGAAAATTGGGAGAGATCAAAGGTCTTCTGAAAGGTATGCATTGTTGTGAAGGAGTACTGGCCCATACTGACTTGTATTGGTACAGCATATCAGACTTTTATTGATCTTCTTACAAACCACTCCAAGTCCACGAACTCAGCCTTCCTGCAAGTCTATTCATCTCTGTCAGAAGCACCCGACCCATACCCATTGCTGGAAGCCTCTGTCGATTCACTGTTACTTTCGGAAGACACCTTGCCAAAAGTCACGAAGGAGAACGAGCATCTTCAGAAAAGCGTTAGCAAACTTACCACACAGTTGGAGGATACGGAATCGAGATTAAGCACCGAAATAAATGCTAAAAGGACTGTCGAAGAGGGCTTGGAGGCCAAGGTTAAAGAAGTGGAAGATTCGTGGGCCGCCGTTTTAGAAGAGAAGAAAGATAACTGGGAAGCCAAGGAAAAATTCCTTGAGGAAAAGGTTGAAAACCAAGACCGTCTGTTGAACGAGATCAAGGCTAGCTACGAGGTTACGCAGCGGCTGGGACAGTCAGAGAATCAGGAAGGTGGCCATGGCCATGTTACTAGTGCAGAACTGGAGATGGTGCATTCGGAACTGGAGCGTACAAGTGTCAGACTTGCAGAAGTAGAGGCCAGGAACGAGCAGCTACGAATAGAGTTAGCACAGTCGGCATCACAGGTACCAAGTCAACCGGCATTGGTTTTAGAAGACGACCCAGGATACATGAGAATACGCTCCGAAAACTCATCTCTTTTAAGAAAGTTGGATCTTGCCAGAGTAGAAAGAGATTCAAAGAAGAGAGAACTTGACGGTAAACTCAGATCACTAGAGCGCGAAATTGTGTTACTCAAGGACGAGCGTGATGCTCTTAAGACGAAAGTGCAAAAGTGGAATGATTACGAAGATGTGAAGCAGGAGCTTGAAGTTTTGAAGAGTATAGAATTTTCGACCGGCGACGATGATGAGCCTACAGATGTTGGTGATGCCGGACTTGAGAACGGGGCACCTGGGAAAGCAAAGGGTGATACTTTGGAACAGCTTCTTCTGGCACGCAACAAGAAACTGAGTGACGAGCTCACGATATTAAGAGTATCTCACCAGGATCTACAAACTCGACTTCAAACGATGCAAGAAGACTTAAGCAGAACTAATGGAGACCTTGAAAGGGCACAGCACTTGAATGCAACATTAGAGAACGACCTCGCAAATGTGCACGAAGCCGCAAATGCTTACCCATCAGGGGCGTCTGTTGCCGGCACGTATGTGAGTCGTTATCCACAATCATCTGCGAATGTTGCTGCGAATTCTTTCGCGGGACGGAAAGGTCGAATATCACCAACATCCTCTATAATATCCGGCTTTGATCCTAGATCAGCATCCTTAGGTACTACGTCTCTTGAAGCTCTGCGATCCGGTGAACCGGTTGGAGGAGGGTCAGGTATTTTACCCATGATTACTGCACAACGGGATCGCTTCAAGAAGAGAAATACGCAGCTGGAGAATGAGTTATCGGATAGTCATCGTACGGTATCTTCCTTGCGCCAGGAGATTGCATCCTTGCAGAAGGACAACTTGAATTTGTATGAGAAAACGAGATATGTTTCAACCTATAATAGAGGTGGAGCAACAGGAACAACAACATCGACGTATCCTTCTAATCCAAATCCCTCCACTGTGCAGATGTCTTCATCTACAACGTCTGGCCTCGCGCTAGATCGCTATCGTTCGGCATATGAATCGAACATATCGCCATTCGCCGCCTTTAGAGGCCGCGAAACGGCTCGAGCTTTCAAACGTATGAGTTTACCCGAAAGAATAGTATTTTCTATTACCAGAATGGTTCTTGCGACGAGGACAAGTCGAAACCTGTTTGCAGGATATTGCGCGGCATTGCATCTACTGGTGTTCGTCGCAATATACTGGCTGGGCACAACAGAGGCAGATCTCGGACAAGCAGTGGTAGCAGCTGCAGCTGGTCCACTGGCGAATGCAGTCGGTACAGACTCTCAGCATGGCGATTGGCATCAGGAGGGATTTAGTGGGAAAAACTCGTGAGGAGGGATTGCATTACTGTATTAACATGCCATAATAGAAGTCCACTAAAAAGTGTTCAATCTAAGCTCAGGAACGAGTGACCTGTCGGACAGAAGTCGGTCGTTTAGGTGAATGGCTAATTCGAGTTTCCATCATTGAGATATTTGCAACAAACGGTGAGCATGAGGACGTAAATTAATCCTTTATTATTCTGGAAACGGATATGTTTGTTTCCGAGACTGGCTATCCTGGAAGATTGCTTCTCCCGCCTCTTGGAATAGAACTTTGGTAAGACTGCTGCACGGTAGGCTTACCTGACAGATATCTCCGAGATAAGTTTGCCTTAATAGCCGTAAGCACCTACTATTACCTTTACAGAAGGTGCGAACACCTTGTCCTACTTATGATCAGAAGCCTGGCCATAACGAACAACGAACAACGAACAACGAACAACGTCCACGTCCTCCTCTGAATATTGTCTGCAGACCGAACCGATCTTCCAGAAATCCCCGCATTTCCATGTCCGTACCATGGTAGAACAGAAGTGGAGTCTTTTTTGTATTGAAGGTGGCGGTTGATTGGCCACCTGTAAGCGCTGGCTTCCCAAAAATAAAGTTGTACTTGGAAAGTTGGAAGGTTACGCGCCGAACCAATTGTGGCCCCAGTGGGCAATATTTCTATTTTCTGTCATCGCTTGCGCGATAATCCGGCAATCTTGCCGACTTCCCAACCCGTTGGACAAGCCAACCGATGGAGATTCGCGTCTATCGATTAATGAACCTCTTGGAAAGCTTGGGCAGGCGTGTCGCTGTAGATATATTGAATTGGCAGTTCATTTCGACGATCTACTGAGTATGTTACCGCTGGTTTGATGTATACCAAGTCTTGAACCGCTGAACCAGAGTTTACGGCTGCTCGGGGGGGAATTGGTGGGCAGCCACATAGTACGGTAGACGTGGTGTCGTGGACTGTACCCACACGTAAAGGCTCTGCTTGTTTTGGTCGTTACATTGCTTTTCGTACAGTAGTCAGTGGAGAGGCTGCAACTAAAAGTTGGTGGTAGTTTCACGCCAGTCTGACATGCCGAACGTGAAGCTTGAACAGTCGTCGACGCCTCGCAAACCTCTGAGTTCTGGAGTCGACAAAGATACGGAGCAGAGGAAACCACGGTGGCATGAAACATCAGGCTGAAAGACTTGCACACCCTCATCGATGGGAGTCTGTATTGAATAGTGACTCGCTCTCCTACCATAGCCATCTCCTGTTTGAGCGACATGAGCAATTGCAGAACTCCAGACACTTCACGTTTCTCCCCGGCCAGTCCGCACCCCTGGCAGGGCAGCCGGGGGCCCTGATTTGCGGACACGGGTGGCCACCCACAGCGCGGCCATAGCGTTTAGGTGGAGGGAACCGGCTGATTATAGGGCACGGAGGCCCTTGGGCGGGCGTTGCGGGCTGGCTCGCTTAAGCCCCTGTGCAGCTTGTCCTCGCCAGCTTGGTCCAATTATGGCCCGCCATTCCCACATTCTATATCTGAACATACGCGCTCCCGCTACGGGTATTTCTGGCTGGAGGTACCTTAAACCGGGGGGGAGAGTCTACTAGGATCTCTTGGCCTAACCTTCTTTTCTGCAATTCCATGGTAAGGCGGTTGCCAGTGTCCAGGATTAGATATTTCGATCAAAATTGGACCCGAGGGCGCTTTGTATAAGACGCTTCTCAAACCCCAACAATAGACCGACTCTCTTTTATATCTTCTCATCATCTGTGCGTCTGTTAATCCTCCGACCTTGCTCTCTCCTATCCACGCACGCTCCATCTTCACCTATAGATACCTGAGCAGTATATAGTAACTCGACTCTCCGTTCGTGTTTCCTTGTTTGGTCTGGACTGCTCGACTCGACTGTTTCTTTTACCTTTCCTACTTCACCTCCTCTTAGCTCTGCCACGAGATTCAACCTAATATCTGCTTCACTCAAAACATCAATATGCTCGCAAAAGTCTACCTCCTCTCTGCGCTGTGCGCGACGGCCTTCTCCGCTCCAACACTATCCTACTCACCCAGTGCCGCGGCCGTAACTCCAGACCTGAAAGTCTTATCCGACTACTTCCATATTCTCGCCTCAAAGATCCAAGCCGGTCGTAACATGGCTGCCGCTCCAGTGTGCAATCTCGCCAAAGCAAAGTTACCTGCTTCTGGTACGTTGTCACCCTCTTTCTTTACCTCCTTCATACCCAAACACTTACTAATGTTCTTTCAACAGATCTCCCAGCGCCAGCTGCAGGTCTTGCTCTCCACCACGTAGCCATCGGTCGTGGTACCCAGAACTACACCTGTTCCTCTAACGCCACGGCGCCTCCAACCGCTGTCGGTGCCGTCGCAACTTTATACAACGCTTCCTGCATTGCATCTACCTACCCTGATCTCCTTCTTACTCTTCCTAATCTCGCCTTGCAATTTCCTACCCCGGCGCCCCCCCTCGCTCTGGCAGCTTCCAATCTGATGGTCTCGGGTCATCATTACTTCAGCAATGGTACCACGCCAGTGTTTGACTTGAACACTGCGGCTGGTAAACTCGGAAGCGTGGCATGCGCGAAGAACAGCAGTACGCCTGCGCCTGTCGGTGCATCTGCAGGAGTTGGCGGGAAGGGTTACGGCGCCGTGCCTTGGTTGAGATTGTTGACACGGGATGCACAAGGGAATCTACAAGAAGTGTACCGAATGAACACCGCGGGCGGAACTGCACCACCAACTTGCGAAGGCATCGTCAACACATCCTTCGAAGTTCAGTACGCTGCCGAATACTGGTTCTACAAGAAATGAAAAGCAGGAGGCGGTAATTAAGAAGAAAATTTACTTAAGAGGCTGAACGTGGCATGCCGAGGCGTTTTGGAGAAACCTCCTGGGAGGCAAGTTTTGTATGTACATGAAAGGTGTGAACTTCTGGCTCTGGGACATTGAAGAAATAGCTTGGGATTGGATTGGAATGGATTTGATTTGGAACAAAGGACATAAAGGATATGGATGTTACTCAAGTAACATCTTTCGCACGATACCATAGGAGACATTATTTTAATACATGATACATTCTTCACCCAATCTTACTTTCTCTTTCCCTCTTGTGATGACCTTCCATGACAACTTTAATCATCTTCTCTCCTAAGTCCCGAATCGCGAACCTGTACTAAAATCCCGACGTGCCCTGCTGTACTTCGACTTACGCAGAAATTGTTTCGTACCTATGAAACATTTCTCTCTGACCCAAGCACTTGTCAACACCTACCGTCTGACATTCAGCTACAACGGTCTCCCAGAGTGCACAGTCCAGGGAGAAAGATGTCGCATCATCCCTGGCAAAAGGGGGGTAAGATCCCGCTAACCGGACATCTTTCGCCATACCGTACCTCGAAATGCCAAGTCTGGGATATGGCCGAATTGGGGCGGGTCCTGGATGGAAGATGTCGCCATCTGAGATGTGGAGGCTGAAACGGGAAGATGTTGGTGTACGGGGATGGGTGATCAAACTGTTGGAGGGCTGGGGCATGAAAGCTTGTTCCCAATCCATCTAGATTTTGAGCTTTTAGCGAGATGCCTCCGCCTCAAGGAGAATCGAATTGACCACAGTGAGTGGAAGAATACAAGGCTAAGCCTGTTCAATACAAGGGGATTCACAAGTCTCTAGTAAGGACATTGAAGGTGACTTTACTATATGTGTAGAGGATAGCAATGCTGAAAGAATGAATGAGCACAGTGTCTTCCTGCCAACTTCACCTCCTGATACACCTTCCAACCATCCCCTCGGTACAATCCCGTAACGAATACGAACAGGCAAAAAGAACTTCGAGACATGAACCTCTTCTCCTGTCAGCAGTAGGGCTGTACTTCAAACCGTTATCTTGGAGATCCTTGCGCTGCCTAGGAAAATCATAATCCAAATCGTAAGATTTTCAGGCGCCCATGCGCTCGCGTAGGCTAGGTGAGCATCCTTTATCCGAACGGTTTATTTGTTTCAATTGCGGGAGCAGCTGGTGAAACGAGCACAGAGGTTTATACTTTGGGAAAGGAGTCTCGATCGAGAGGCCTGGGATGGCCGCAATGGGAGGCTGCACTTGAAACTATTGGGTTTGAGACAAATGCAGGAGTAATCCAGTCCGTCAGGGGGAATAAGCGAACGGCAGTCGACTGAGTGACGCTTGGTGATAAGGTCTTGACACGACACGTGATGCTGACGCGACTGGCCTGGCGCGTTACTGGTGGGGAACAACATTCGCGAATTGATCGCGAGGTCTTGTGACCTCACCACCGCGTTCGGGGGTATTCGTGATAACTTACTGCAAATACATGACAGGACGCGGTGCACAAATTGAAGCGTGGGAATTGAAACCTCCTAGTGAATAGTTCTGGCGTAGTCGAATCTGGCGCAATAGAACCTGAAGTCAAGCAAACATGAGCGCCCAAAGCACTTCAGATACGACGTTGCTCACTGAGCACTTAACATATAGACCTGCAGTATGCACTTTGTTCAACTCTCCTGGCCAAATCTCATACTAATTACAGCCAGGCTCTGATAGACGACGTAATAAATAGTATCAATATTCTCGCTTTCAAAGCCACCGACGCTGTTGAAAAAGGTCTCCTGTCTGCCGATCCCGTAGACCTTGGTTTCCAAATCCCTCCCTCCACCACCCCCGAATTCTCCGCTGCTGCCACTGCCCTCCAAGAATCTTTGAAAGTCGAAATCGAAAATGGCGTCCACCAACTGGAAACCTTGCTCGAAGCTAAAATCGACAAGAATTTCGATGTATTGGAGATCTTTACATTAAGAAATATCTTAACCATACCGCCAGAGGTGAGAGACTGGGTAAAGTTGGAAAACTACGAAGGATTGAATTTTGCGGTGGGGGAGGATGCGCCCACGACTGAGAGTATTGCATTGCAGAGGAGGAAGTTGAGAGAGACGCAGAAGCTACACGCGCTGCTACAGGCCGAGACGGCCAGGAATGATGCTACGATCTCTTCTTTGAGAGCCTTGTTATCAGGTCAAGGCATGAAGAAGGAGAATGATGACGAGACTATAACGACCGAACCACCTTTTGCGTTCTTGGATAAGAAGGTGGATTTGACAGGGGATGCTACTTTTGCTTTGACGCAGTTGCCGGCTCTGAAATCTCTATTGAAGGATTTACAGCCGCGATTGGAAGTTTTAAGGGATGGAGGACAGATGGGAGAGGGAGAGAAGAGTTGGAGGAGGGAGCGACTAGAATTCATAGAATTGGAGACGAGGAGGCACTTGGAGAATGTGAGAGGCTTGGAATTGGGTGAGCAGGGTGAGGTGAGGGATGGGGAGTGGCAGGGAGAAGGAAGAAAACTTGGGAAAGGGGAAGTTGAGGATTTGGAGAGAGTCGTTGGGCTGGTCAGTGGTGGTGATGCTATGGATGAGGATGCGTAATGAACAGCATTGCTTTGGAGTTCTGGACTTTTAGGCAGAGGCGTTTTAGGAATATACCAGGAGAGCGGCTGTCCGCAGGAGGAAAGAATTTAGGATGGTATAGGATATTGAAACCATTCAACAGCCCAACGGAACTAAGTCCATTCTCCCGCCACTAATGGCGATTTCTCAAACTATCAATTCATGTAGCAGCGTGCTCGTAAATTGTAAATAAACCTGATATGCCGTGACTCTAGGTGACTTCAAGGAGTGGAACATAACCGTTGTGTTTTGGGCCTTTACTTGAAGATAAAAAATAAAACATAAATACAACTTAAAACACGATGAAACTACCCAAAGTAAGGAACTTCAGCTTTCCTTTTCATGTTTTATTTTCTATGGAATACGAATCCAAAGGCAAGAAGCACCAAAGCAAGTTGGGGTAGTTCTAGGGAGGGATGTTTAAAGTGGGACCCCTTGTAAGCTCAGCCTTCTCTAATCAGCCAGCAGCTTGAAGGCTGTACCACGACTACAGCTGTTAATTGTTCCCTGCAACTTTTCCAAATTGACGAATTGAGTATGAGGTAGCATATACTCCGTGCGAACCTTTCGCAGAATGGAAGAAAGGGGGGCCGACGAGCTAGCGAGCTCCAATACAGTTGCACCCGATACACCGGAAACTGGACCCTATGTCCTACGCACCCTTCTTCAGGATGTCCCGTTGTCTGCTGATGGAGATGGAAGTGATATAAAGATCAATTGCGTGGAGTTTTTGGGTATGTGGTGTACAGCTCCTTAAAGTGAATTGTGTCTAATTTTATTGCCAGACTCCAACCTCTACGTTGGAACTTCTGCCTCCGAAATCCTGCACTTCGTCCAGATACCCCCAGACCCCAGCGATGCCTCTTCCAAACCCTCATATATTCTAGCTTCGAGACTGCCACCGGCTTACCATGAACCTGCTACCGCATCGCGCCCAGGAGTCCAGCAGATTCTACTCCTGCCAAAAGTCAACAAGGCGTGCATACTGTGTAATTGGACGGTCACCTTCTATTCTTTACCTGAACTAAGTCCTGTATTTGGAACAACACAGATTCGGCCATGCAATTGGATTGGAGGTGTAGATCTAAACTCGGGGGAAGGTTCGGCGCAAGCTGACGCGAGCTCCTATGTTACAGTACTGGTATCTCTCAACAGGAAGATGAGGCTTATAAAGATCGGTGAGACCGTTAACTCAGTGAAGGTGGTTGATTTCGCGGGAAGTGTCATGTCAATACGCCGGGATTCCTTCGCTTGTGTAGCTGATTCGAGGTCATACGCGTTACTGGATATTAATCGCCAGCTTAAGATACCTTTGTTCCCTATCTCTTCGCTAGATGACTCTGGAGCTACGGGTGGTAGGGTTGAGGATATTTCTGGCAATTCGACAGGTGGGATCTCAAGAAGCTCTTCGTCAGCACAAGCAAGCCATTCCCTGACAACAGATGATCGATCGCATGGTCGGAGCAAAAGTTTGGGCACTTTCATGACTGGAAGAGGTATTAGGACAGACAGTGGAGATCGGTCTGGTCGAGAGACAGCGGACATTTTTCGAGAAGAGTCACCAGCGCCGCGCGAACCAAGTCCTGGAATTAATAAACCACTCCCTGCAGCACCGGTGGAGAGCGCTACGATAGCACAATCCTCATCTGTTGCCCCTCCTATCGCAGTGTATCTCAAACCCCATATAGTCTCTCCGACACCTCAGGAATTTCTCCTAGTAACTGGAACTGGACCCCGTGATCCGGGAGTTGGCATGTTTGTGAATTTAGAAGGCGATGTTACTCGTTCAACCTTGGAGTTCGATCAATATCCTGATCAGCTGGTCGCTGATGGTCGCGGAGTTGGAGTCGAGCCAACACCAAGCAATTTTGAAGATGAAGAAGAAGGTTATGTACTTGCATCTATGGCTCGCGACTTTGGAGATAGCTTACGCAATGGTGTGGAGATACAACGTTGGGACCTTGATCTAGGAGAAGGAGAAGCTAACAAGCATTGGTTGGAGGCACCACCGGCTAGCTATATGAATACTACGGATCAGCCGCCAAATATAGGATTGCGATATGTACTGGATCCTGGAAATGTGTTTTTCGATGATGTAGTAGATAGATTACGTCGAAAGCGTTTCTCACCATTCAAGTCCAGAGCTATGGATGCTTCGATTCTTTCTCTTAGGAAAGTCAACTCAAATGCCGCAATGTCATTAAGAAGAGCGGTGCCAGAGGGAGAGGATCCCTCACGAAAGGGATGGGAGCAACAAAAGAATGACGAAGAGCTTCAATTTGCTCAGAGACTAGGCCAATCGCGAACTCACGTGGTGGCATGGTCAACGAACCACATATGGTGGACTGTTCGAAATCCGTTGATTTTACGTCTGGATTCGAGTCTTTCCGACTTAAAGAGTTCGCAGACTTTTGCAGGTACATATAGCACACTAGACAGGCGAGAGGTTGTCAGTATGATAAACTCTCTGCGAAGCCGAGAAGCTAAAACAGAAGCCGAGTTTTTAAGTCTCGCGTATATAAGGCAAAAAGCCGGCCTGATGCTATTTCTCAGCATTTTGGATGCTTTGGCTGAGCAGCCTAGTGAAGCTGAATATCGAGCAGCGGAAGAAGCTCTATTAGACGGAGGACTTGACCCACGTGTCATTTTAGCCATCATACCTTTTCTTCGAAACGAGATAGTTGAAGGGAATAATGGGATATGGGTGCATGGTGGTGTCAAAGACGCCGCTGATGACTTTGTTACCAACAGTGTAACCGACATCTCAGCTGCGAAAGATATCAATATGTCTGGTCATATCTTACACTTCTTGCGGAGGTTTCTTGCAGCGTGGCGAAAGAAGAAAGGCTTTGGGAGTGTGTCAAACCTAGATGAAGTGTTCAAAAGTGTTGATGCGGCTCTCCTAGTAGTTCTTCTTGAAGTCGATAGCTCATCTCCTCGTGGCCCACCGAAAGGAAAATCAGTTAGAGTTGAGCTTTATGATCTTGTTGATCATGGTATGGACTGCTTCGAAAGAGCTATTGCGCTTCTAGAGTCCCACCATCGACTCTATGTTCTCAGCCGTCTGTACCAGAGTCGCAAGATGGCCGGTGAGGTTCTTGCCACTTGGCGGCGAATCGTGGAAGGTGAGCTTGACGAGGGTGGTGAGTTTCGCGATGGGGAACAAAAGGTGCGAGAATATTTGACAAAAATACGTAACCCGGCGTTGGTGGAGGAGTATGGTGTATGGCTGGCAACAAGGAACCCAAAGTTAGGTGTGCAGGTCTTTGCAGAAGACCGTAGCTCGGTCAAATTTGAACCAACACAAGTCGTAAATATTCTGAGAAAGCGAGCTCCTGGCGCAGTCAAGGATTACCTCGAATACCTTGTGTTCGAAAAGCATCATACCCAGTATATTAATGAGCTTCTCGCTTATTACCTAGATATTGTCACTTCAAAATTAGAAGAATCTCCGGACGCAAGAGCAATACTTGCCCAAACCTACGAATCATATCGAGCGCTACGACCCCCAAAACCAACATATAGACAATTCATTACCGATAATACAATCGATGAGGAGTGGTGGCATAGCCGTCTTCGTCTTCTTCAACTCCTCGGCGGCAGTCAAGGATCTGCGTCACAATATGATGTGGCTGCTATTCTAGCACGCATAGCTCCCTATAGTTCAGAGCTTGTTCCTGAGGTTATAATTCTTGATGGCCGACAGTCCCTTCACGAAGATGCACTCAGACTCCTAACACACGGCCTTGGTGACTATGATACCGCAATCAACTACTGCCTACTTGGTGGTTCCAGCATCTACCATCCGGTTTCTGGTACCGTCGCACGCGAGATCCTTCCCACACGCGAGCAACAAGCCTCCCTCTTTCGGCACCTTCTCACCGAGTTCCTTAAAATTGAAGACATAAGCAATCGTATTGAGCAAACCAGCAGCTTGCTAGACCGCTTTGGAGGTTGGTTTGATGTTAGTTATGTTCTACCGCTGATTCCAAATACGTGGTCTGTGGATTTGGTGTCGGGATTTCTGGTTAGCGCGCTGAGGAGAATTGTGAGGGAGAGAAGTGAGACGATAGTAGGGAAAGCATTGAGTGGGGTGGAAAATATTAGGATCAATGCAGACTTGGTTGGGGAGCTGGATAAAGCTGGACCAGAGCTTGGAACATGATGAATAAGGATATATTTAGTATTGTTGTGTACATAGAAAGGAGATGAAATGGGAGATTATAAAAATGAGAAAATCAATTACAATAGATAGACACATAGTGCGTAGTCTATATATTCTAGGTCTTGTAAATGGTGATTGTTCAAGAAACTCTGTGACTCACTCTATTCTACTAATTACGAATGTTGTTGTATGTAAGATACGAATTGCAGCATTGGATTTGCTCATGATTGTGTTTACAACTGTGATTCAGCATAGTCCCTCGGCGGAACTATAAATTTAACTGCTCTCTCAGAAACTTGCTTCTACCTTATCCTATATTACACAATTATCCTCTGAAAATACAGACAACTAGTTAAACGCTCAGACAAGGCCTATACAAACTAGTTTCTTGTCAGTATAATTGCGTTGTTCAACCTCTCAAACTATCCTTGTGCATCTCTCTTACATTATCAGCCGGTATCGTTGACATCACTGCTAGCTCTATAATCATGCAATCTATTCTCTGCATCTTTGGACTCATTGCTGGACTTCTTTGGTTAACCACCACAGCGATCCTACCTCCAAAACCATGGGAGGACACACCTGAGGGTCGAATTCACCTCTTCCGCTCTGAACCAGGAAGCCCGAACCGTGAAAATTTCGACAAGAATCAAGCAAATCCAGGCGTACCATGGTGGGCTGAGCAACTTAGGAACCGCCACTATAATGAATGGCCTTATTGCAGGGCAAGCACCGATACCAACCAATGTTTCCTGGTCACGCGGATGAACGAATATAATAGTCTACATGCAGACGCGTGGCTATATAACAACAAGTGCGAGCAGATTGGTAAGTCTGTTGCAAAGCATGATCTATAGTGTTTTGCAGTTTCAGTTCTAACTACAAGCAGCATTCCAACCTGACCTTCCTGTTCCAAGCCAAGGAGGGAAGACGTTTGTCTGGCCCGAGAAGACACTTCCAGGCCGACTCGAAACCTATTTTTGGGGTTATCTATATCCGCCATCTATGGCCTATAAACAAATCACTTGGGGATTCCCAGAGGCGGAGTCCTATGTATTCAACGGCGATCACACAACTCGTCTTCCCGATGCGCTAGATCCTGTTCATGGTTATTGGCCAACGTATCGGATGTCGACTTTGATTCCTTTCAATTGTAAGGAGTAGTAGGTTGGTAAAGTTTGGCAGGGTCGTTCTGCATATTGGAGACAACTGTCAGTGACTGAATACTAAAGAAACATTTATGATTAGTGAAGCCAATACTAATTCATATTTCCAGGGTGTATCTCCATCAAATGGAGATCCTTTTTTGCAATTGGAAACAGATTAGTCAAGGTGAATTGACAGAACATTCCTTTCCAATCCAAAATAAAAGGAACTAGTGGTACCAAAAACCTTTGATGTTGTTAGCGAAACGTTCCTTTCTTAATGCCGCAGCTTAGCGTACCATTTCGGTGCTTCCAATGGACTGGGTAAAATTTTGATATGAACTGAAGAAGCTTGAGCATTTATAAAAGTAATACCAGTAACTTTCTTGAAAGCTTTTTGTTTCTATGTTTTGTGAAGCGAATGAATGTGAAAGTGATCAGAACCACTCGGAGCGCCGAACAACAGGCCAAGACCTTCAAGAAAGATGTCAATCCCTTCTGAAGACAGCTTACAACTACCTCAGCATATACCAAAAACACGGTTTCATGAGCTCCTCGAAAGTCTCCCTGAAGAGCTTCGTCAAATGATCTGGAGTGAGCTCCAAAATGTTCCGCGGCCCTGCATGTACACTCTGCTTGGCTTTGCCAGAATGGACCACGATCCTATCCGACAACATCTTGAAGAAGTTCTGAGGCCGACGACACGAAGCTTCCTCCACAAGTCAAAAATACGATACCAAGATCCAGGATGTAGTCACTGTTATTTCCACTACTTCGATATGTTCGAACCAGAAAAAGACGTATTGTTCTTGCCAAATCGACGTGTCACCGGTCCTGATTGGTTTCAGCGGAAGGAGATAGTATTCGCGATGAACTACCGTAATTTCGCTGCCGTACGGTATCTAGTGTATCGGACTCCTTTCAACCCCTATCAGCCAGACAAGCTCCATGATATGGATATAGAGTTTCTTTCAAAATTTCCATTCTTGAAGGTGCTTTGGTTGGAGCACCCAAAGGCACACCCACAAATGCAGTCTAGCATTGAACATAAGTCACAGATAGAGATAGAAGAAGAGATAACAAGATCCATCATCACTGAAGGAAAGAGGAGAGTAGAAGAAGAAACTTGGGGGAACATTCAAGCTGATGGTGATGAATCATTCCAATGTCTCGATGGAAGGCCGAAGCCAGGATTGGAGAACATTCAATACCGAACTCCTAAAATCAAATTCTTAACAACAGACCAGCTTAAACGGCTTTGTGGATACTATCAGATGAACATCTGTGGGGAAGTAGAAGTGGAACACGAAGAGTTAAATGAAGAGCTAGAAGAAGGGGAGATAGACCAAACATTGCCCATCAGGACATATGGGGCTTTGAGAGAGAATGTCACTCTGGATTTTGATATCTTCTTGCGTCTTGAAAGCAAATACAAAGAATAAGTTCGGCACTCTCAGTGCAAGCGAAGTAAACTGTTTGACGGGATTTGAAAAATAAGCTAAGGAGAATGTGCATGTAGGTGACCCTAGAGAATCCGGAAGTTGGTGAAAGAATAAGGAGAAGAATAGGTGAAGAAAGATCTATCAGAGCGTAACAGTGAGCAAAAATACCTGCTATGAAAACATCTTCCGATTGCGAAGGAGATGAGAGCTCCACGCTTTGAATATTGCTCTAAATCACAAGATTTAGGCTTTCATTGTTTTTCCAGGAAAGAAGGAGAAAGGAGGGAGACTTTGAGGTCATGAAAGATATGTCACCAATTTAAAAAAAAAAAAAAAAAAATGGAAATATACAGCGTGTTGGGCAGTTCATGGTCATTGAAGTCTCTGTGCTTATATACATGGTGAAATTAAGCAAAGTGGTATGGAGAAGCCTCGTTCCTAGCGTAGCTAGCTAGCTTAATCAATTGATAGGCCACCGAAACTAGACTCCATAGGCTTATTCTAGGTTGTGCTATGTTCAATGTACTTGATGATAGGGGCATCAAAGGTTCTAGTGTTGAGATGATCGTCTGATTTTGCCTTGGCTCGATGCAACCTGACCTGATTCAGTTTCTCGACCAAGATATGCAAGCCACTACGCAAGTCTTCATTCTCCCACGGCTCACCGATCAATGAGAATGTCTTCATGCGAATAAAGAACAACATCTGGATAAACAAGAATACCAGAGCTTCTTTACTGAGAGTGGTGAGGTTGTTCATTGACATAGCAACGTTCTTCAGACTTTTGGTCCAATCTGGCAGTGGGACGTACAGAGCACATTCGCAGCGCTGAAGGGAGTGGAGGAAGTCGCGGAGGTTATCGATGTAGATAATGGTGTCATCATCGAAACGGATGGTACTGATGTGGAGATAAAGTCCCCGACCGCGGCGTCTTAGAGGAAGACTATTTGTAAAAGCTTTCAGGTATACATTGCGAGACGAGCAGCAAGCGGTAGTCATTCCAAGTTCAAATATCTCTGGAGAGGTGGAAAAGAATAGATCGTCTTTCAGGTCTGAACAAGTATCAGCAAGCCATTGAAATAATAGATGATCCAGTTTGACTTACCAGACATCCGACGAAGTCGGAAACGTGCCTGATCTGTCGTGCCTACAGCATTGGCGCTCCAGTATGCTTCAATTCGGATGACACGATGGATTGCTTTACCATCTAGCTTTGTAGCATATGGCAATGCATGCTCCCAAATTACTTGTTGAAGTTCAGGTGGAAGCTTTGGAAATAGGTCGAAGGTGTTAAGTTGGAGGCTCATTGTAGCCATCAGCTTTATTCGTCAAGGCCGTTGCACTTGTAGTTTGGGTTTTGCTTGATTGAGTAGGGTTGTTTACTTTGAGAGGCGGCTTTGTACACAAGAAAGAGAAGCTCGGCTTTAGACGTGGTCAGAAGCGAAAGTTGGTGACTAACGTCTTGTAGTGAATTAGTATATACTATTAACAGCAGTCTAAATCTTTGAGTATCTATCCCCATTTGGTTAGGCATACTATAGTTTGCATTTAAGAGGGGAAGGGAGTTTCTTCTACTAGTCAATGTTTCTAAATAGCTCTCTTGATTTATTGTTTAATGTTCAGAATATGTTGCTTTTTAATTATGGAGAAGTAATATAGAATGTTGCACTGTTGTGGGGGTCTATTTGGCAAAATCTCTAAGAAGTTATTGAATATATATTGCGACAATACACTTCATATGCGGAGAGCTGTTAAAGTTTCTCCTGGACATGGCTTTGCAGAGCCTACGTGGTACTCTAGTAAAGCTTCAACACAATTTCGAGTGTTTGAAATACAATTGTTTGGGGTCATAGGTTATCACGCGGATTGGTCCACTGTTTGCAGCATGCGTGCAATGAAGTCTTTTGGCAAATAAAATAGCAGGATCAACATCCAATTACTTGCGGTCGCCCTCGTTATCGATAATCAAGCCTACAATATGACGGTCCAGAACAGAAAAATTGTATCATATAAAATATCTTGTGCTATTTTGCTAGAGAGTACAATGCTCCCTTCGACAAGTTAGCTTCATATGTAAATCGGTTTGAGCTCATTGCACTATAAAGTGCGCAATACTGTTACCCCAACTCTTCTTAAATCCATTCATTCATGTATGAAATTCCTCTAAAGGAAGTCTACTCACTATGCAGTGCTACCGCCCCCCTTAATTAGCATGGTTTTTATCTACAATCTGTCTCTCCGCCTCATTTAACTCCTTCCAAGAAGCCTCCCAATTTTTGACGACATCAGAGCTTCTTATTTGATGCGTTTGGAGTCCCAGCTTTATCCGATCACTCCTCTCATCACTTTGAAGGTACGTCTGGAGGTTTGTTGGCCCAGGCACAATTTTCTTCCGATTTTCGGTCTTCAAATATTGGGGAATTGGGCCATATGTTCTATTGAAGACGAGAGTTCAGCACTATTATGGAATAATTCGTTCATGGATATCTTACTTGGGCTTCAACACCTCAGGCATATCACTTTAAATATTGTGGAGTCGTTGTTTTATGTCTGCCCTTACTTGTCAGCATAAATCGAAGAATAAAAACGGTGTATTGCACATCTATTTGAAAACAACCCGAGGCTCTTCAACATGCTATTGTCTTCGAAATAGGAAGGAATTCTGGAGGGAGACCTGGGAGCTGGTTGAGTAAGTGACGGCAGAATTGCTTTACAAGAGTACCTATGTCTGGGCCATATCTAGTCCTTATAGTAGAATTCACCAACATAAATTGCATGTTTACTCTGAGTTCCAAAGCTTGCCCTGGGCCCATGAAATGCAGAAAATGCCCCCCCAGTTGATATGTTTTCGCCAGATTTTGGAAGGCAAGTCATAGGGGTAAAGTAGAGGAGCTATTTTAGGTTATTCCTCAACTTAACAGACAGAAGAAACTATGACACTAGGTAGAGCACCTATCTCAATTTTCTATGCAGTCTCAAGAGTTCGACCTGCTATCTGAAAGAACTAGATATCACAGACACTTAGACTATACAAGTGAATTGTCATGCCAGTATATCAGGAAGTCTATGCGTCAGCTTTACCCCCGCGTCGACCACCACCACAGCCACCACGACCCCCCCCTACCCCGACTTTCTGCACTTCAAGGGTTCGACCAGAATCTCGACAACCTCGGAATAACTCCAGCGCGCGCATGCAAGATTAAAACAGCATGGTAATTCACAATCCTCCCGCCCGGGACGGCAGAGAACCTGCTAAGATGGCAGCCAACTATTTCTACCGCCACCTTACCTGGACCTGTACCTATTCCTATACTTAATTAATTCCTCGAGGCTGCCGCCTGTATCAAAATTCAGACATTAGTGGCTACATTACAATTTACAATGGCCTCGACGGTTGGAAGCCGATCAATTGGAAACCCTTCGATATTTACTAATAGCTACCAATCATACGAATCAACTGACACCGAGTGGACGTCGTTTCAACCTCTAACTAAGGAGACGGTAGTTGTTGGGAATGGCGGCAATGCCATCAAGCAGATGGGCCGTCCCCCAAACAAATGGACATCTTCCAGCTTGCGTAAATTGATCCGCCTGTACCTGCTCACGGACTTGGAGTTGGAAGGTATAATAGGTTGTCTTCGCACGAATAGTTTTCAGCCATGGTAGGCAGAACAATCATAATAAATATTTCTTCCCATGTTTCCTCCACCCATGGTCATCGGGCACTAATGTACAAAGTACTACAGCAAGCGCAATGTCCAGGAGAAACTCAGCTTGCTTCTGCAACCCAAACCTAACAAAATTCGGCCGAAAGGCGAAACCAAGGTCCTACGGAGGTTGCTTCTCGAGTGCAGGCATCTCCAACGTCAGCGCCGACACAAGCTTCGATCGGTGGAAAATGGGGCTTCTGATAAAAAAGGCATCGTCAATGTTGAGCGAGCTCCCCTAACAACTCCAACCACGACTAGTCATATATATACCGACTCATCCTACATCTCAAGCTCTCAAGCTTTCTCTCTTGAGTCCTTCGGCCATGAGCAGGATTTGAACACCGCCGGTCCCTCTATAACTGAGTTGTTGGAAGTTCCGGTCTCGTCGCCTACTAGAGCTGAAAGCGATGGCTACTGCCCTGTCACGTCAACCATTCGTGAACCTCAGATACATATATGCTCCCCACCAGACTCAAACCCCTCGATTCCCTCCCCTGACTGGGCTTTTCAAGAGTATATTTCACCGCTAGAGCATCCTGATACGGAGCCTCTCAATTTGGCGCGGGTGAATAAAACCTCGATTTACGATTCGTCACAGGCTCCAAACATTCATGATGATCTTGAATTCGACAGCTTCAGCTACCCCGACATAGGGTTTGACTTGGATTTTGGACCAAGGAATGATTATCCATGCCCGGAATCGCTCCTTAAACGTTCCGCAACCAGCTCCGCCGATGTTTGGCAAACAGAGCATCAAGCCAGGCCGTCCTACTCCAACCCATTGGTGCCAAAGAGACATCCTATGGTCAACTCAACATACATGCAAGATAACTGCGACCCATATTGGGTTGCTGACCTCGATTCACCGAATCTGAAAGAGTTCGAAGTGCCGCTGCTTCAATTAGATAGTCCAAATCCTCAAAGTGACTCTCTGATAAGACAAGCTGGATACTCGCATACTCAGAAAGCGCCGTCAAATGAGAATCTAATATCGGGCTCGGGACAACCAGGCCCATCCCAGCATTCGCATTCAGATTCCAGCATAAGTACTCTACTGAGCAAGATGTCGCTTAGCCTCTCCTCCACTTCCCACGATAGCCAACATTCTCCAACACCTGGTAGTCACTCCAGTATCCCTGAATTTCACAGTGATTCTCTTATGGCATTGCCCGGCTCCTTTCCAGAGTATTGCTGGCAACATCTTACTCAGAAGAGCCAACTAAGACGATGTGATCAATTTCATGGATTACAGAATTGTAGTTCTCTAAGCCATTTGAAAGATGTCCATGTATGTCGAGGTCTAGACCCAGATATATTTTCAAGAATTGTTCGACGCGATATCCAGAAGGAAGATCTTCACGAAACAGATGTGTTCGGGAATACAGTAATTCATATTTCGGCTACCTTGTTCGCTACGCCAAGTTATTTGACTTCCCTTATCAAATTAGGAGCAAAGATTAATGTTCTTAACGAGGCTGGCGAAACCTTCTTGCATCTACTCAAGCCAGAGGTTCTTAACTATTGCGACGACTTTTGTTACTTACTTGAGCTTCTAAGAGTTCAGGGTTTCAACTTCTGCCAGCATGATCATCTTGGCCAGAGCCCTCTCCATCTGCTTATGCGTCCTTGGATAGATCATGGTATCCTCCGCGAGATAATTACGAAGCTGGGCTGTCTTCCCATCTCTAGACACATCTCCACCGCCCGAGATTGGTTGGGCTATACTGTTATTGAACAACTGAACATCCATGCAACCGGGACTGGTCTGGAACTGGACCAGGCGATCCTTTCTCTCTCCTGTGAAACCGAAAATGCTATATGTGACTCGAAGGGTCTAGGAGTGCTAGGAAACCAGAGCGATCTACAAACTCACACAGTCGTCGATCAAAAGCTGGCTCGTAACTACGAGAACCATCCACAAATTGATTCCATTGAGGACCTCTTTGTTTACGAGCAGCATGTTGATTACTGGAGGACAATCATTGCCGCTAAAGACTCGCCTTGGTTCCATGACTCCACTGGAAGAAATGGCCTTCATTGTCTAGCTGAAGTATCTCTTGTCACCCCAGAAATGTCTCTCCCCGCTGCGCTTCTATGCAAGCTTGATTCTTTGAAGGATATGGGAGATAGCAATATGAATAGTGATCGAGAGTGTTTTGTCAAATGTTTGCTAAACGTCGGGGTTGATCCGAATAACTATGATAACAACGGCAATACCCCATTCATGGCCTTCATTGTCCATCATCGTGCTGATGAAGATGACAACGCTACTACCCGAATATTGAAATATCTAATGGCCTCTGGTAGTGATATACACCGCCGTAATCGTCAAGGAGAGACAGCTCTGCATTTGGCTGTGAAATTGGGTCGACGAGCTGCCACTAAATTACTACTCGCTTCAGGAGCAAATATTCACGCTCGAACGAGTCGCTGTCTTGGCATCCTCGAGCTTGGGCAAGTCTATGCTACAGAGGGTAAACAGAATGAGCAAGCTTTTGCACAGATCATGCTATGCATGTCTCTCGCGGCTAGCTTTGGGGCCGTTTCTAAACCAACGATTCTGGATGAGTGGGGATCTCCGGAGTGGAAAACTGCTCCCAAGGAAAGCAGCCAGTCAAATGGGTTCAAACTAGTCAAAAAATTCATTACCAATCAACTCAAGGGGAAACACCGCAAAGAGGCTTCTAGCGGCGTTTATAAGAGCTAAGCCGCCGTCACTCATTTTATCTACTGCATCTAAAAGCATATGTAGTCTAGAACTGGCAACAGTTTTTAGAAAAGATCCTGGGAAGAGATTTGAGAAAGTTGGCTATATAGTTTAAGTTAACGCTATAAGCTATAGTCCAGCAAAATAAAGAGCGGTCCGGATCTTGTACCGTTGATCCACTATTCTTCAAAAACTTAAATCGCTGTCCGGCCCGGCCAGAAAAAGAAAAAAAAGAGCGGATATTAGCCAGTCTGATATCACCGGCATATGATGGTATCTTACTAGGTGATCCTCCTTTCGCCTGCGAGACTCTCTTCTAACATAACAGGGAAAAACCTTTGCCAAGTTCAGAATAGGCGCTCAGCATAGGATAAAAAAACCCGCCTTGACAGAGAGACAATAAGAAAGGAAATCACTTAAACCAAAACAACAAAATGAGAGACTGGTAGACAGATAGTATGAGACCAGAACCTAATAAAAGAAACCATCCAACTGAATCCTCTACTTATATCTTCCATGCCAACTCTGTATAATTACCTATGGAAATCATATCAAAGATGATGAAGCTAAAACGAGCCGACCCCAGAAGCCTGGGTAGACTTTGTAAGCATGCACTTGGTGCATGATCCACAAAGCCAAGTTTTTATACGAAACCATGGTTTGAGTCACAACCCAAACATAATCTCGATCAAACAACTTGCCAATCCTGGCGTGGTAAAATGGGACTCTGAGACTTCCCCATCCTTTGTTCCATCCCTTAAGTAATCCACTAAATTCAATCTCAAAGTGTTCAACACTTTGTAGCCGTAGATGGGACGCCAAAGAATTCCAAATGATCTTAAAGTCCCCAAGATTGGAGTTTCTGTCGTTTTCATTCATTTCATCGCTGTAAATTTTTGGAATAAAATAAGGTAATTTTTCGAGTGCTTCCCTTGGCATGGAAGAATTTAGGAGGTATGAATTAGGATTTTCAGGGTACCACGTCTTCAGTGACCACAAGTACATTACATACTCAATGCTGAAGTAACCTCTGTCGACGTAATCACCGAGGAATAGATAACGTGTCTCTGTATGGTCACTGCCAACTTCGAAAAGCTTCATCAAATCATAGTATTGACCGTGGGTGTCTCCACAGACTGTGATCGGTGCCTCTGTTTCTAAAAGATTGGGCACTTGTTGAAGAATTCTGGTGCATTCTCTTATGATAAGTAGTGCCTGTTCCTCGGTGAGACGTCCTTCACGGTAGAAGTGTTGCTTTAAGAAGTCCAAATTAGGCTTTGATGGATCCTGAGGAGAGAAAAATTGGCTCTCAGTAGAAGGCTGATTTATTCTTGAGTTTTGGACATCTATTCACAGTCAGAACGACTATGGGATGTAAGAGACAGGTGTTGGGCAGAATACCTTTGCAGACCCTCTCTGCCGTAGCCAATAGTGAGTCATCTGATCTAGTATGAAGTGTGAAAACAGTTTCGGTTGGTCGTATAGACTCGTGTATTTCGATGCATGGCGTGCTGTGATCAACTGTGCTAACTGAATGTTTGTTGAGACCAACTTGAGAGTACGCTGAGGGATCCATGACCGGTGATTTCTCAGATCGTTTAGAGATCGAAATATATATGTCCACAGAACTTATTCTCATGAGTTCATTGAGAGTGTTGCTCTTCAAAGTGTCGTTGACAATTATCAGATCTAGAGAATTTCTCACCACAAGACGGATAGTAGCAAGTGAATGTGCTCTTGAGATGAACGGTATCGATGTGACGCCGAAGGTCTTTATTTAGCGCGAATCCTTCAGTATTGGCACAGCCAGCTATATTACACTTGAATGCTCGCGTATGGGTTTTTGCGTGTTTGCTTTAGATATAGTAAGTAGTAGTAATTATAAGTTTAGAAAAGTGTGGACGTACTTGAGGTCGCAGCGACGCGAGAAAGCCTTGGAGCAGGAGCTGCACGTTAGCTGTTGAATATGCTTTCGCCGTTTTCTGGGAGATATTGGCCCTGGAGAAACTTGATCGGATCTGCTAGCTTCAGATGATCTATGAACTGAGCTTCTAGGGAGGTGGTTTTTCAAAGATTCGCGAGTGCTATTTTGATATTGTGCTCCAATACCGGAGGACTCAGGTACTGGGTCACCTTGAGAGTCAAATAATCTGTCGCTACTTAAACTTCGACAAATAGGCTCGTCATATTCAGTGCTTTTTGGTGTGTTTTTTATAGGATTGAAGCTAGAAGAAATAATGTCTAATCCGGAATTTGCAACAGTATAGGAGATCTCCTGCTCAGGTGTCCTGGGAGAAAGCCTGGCGGCTTGAGGGGACTGGCCTAAACTCGGTGGCGAAAGAGCTGGGGTTCCGAATGAGAGACTGAGCTGTTGTGGATTCGCGATTGAAATTTCAGATGGAATGTCGTGATACAGTGAGACAGATGGAGGTGGAGGAGGTGCCAAGGAAGTATGGTTAGAAAGCAAACCCAGATTGGTGATGCTATCCAGATTACTATATTCGTATTCAAAGGGCAAGTGGTTATAAGAGAATTCGTGATACTCAAATGCCGATGCGGAAATGGGTGAAAATGGGACGTGGGAGTCGTTGTTTGATATAACTTCTAGGTCTGATGGAGAGACATATGAAGTGAGATCGTGTTCCAGAAAGCTTTCTAAACTATGGTAATCGTACTCTCCCGAGATTTCTGTTGCGCGAAGACAAGATGTCTCCGCGCGAGAACCGCCGGAAGATTGATTGAAGCCGAGGGACTCGACGGAAGACCGAGTATCGTGAGGATAAGTGCAAGTACGAGTGCAGACTTATCCCCGCTGGCACACTTAACGCGGACCTGCGGGGTTGAAGGGGTGTGGTTTACGAGAGATTCAGATGCGCCAACAATGGTTCGAATTGGTAGTAGAAATTCGTTATGTAAGTAATGGACTAAAGACGTCGACATGTGGACGAAATGTCATTTTATACCGATTGGCAAGGCGTATCGCAGACGAGGCTACGAATGTGGGTGGCCTCCGCCACATTTCCTGGCCTATCATTGTTTGCCTTAGAGGTGCTCGTGAATCTCTTGGGTATCTGAAGATGGGCGGCCTCCAGTGACTTGATTTAGTAGATGGATGAATGCATGAAGTTATGTTCGTCGTCTTAACAGGTGTGGCGGAGGCCGCCATCGGTGAAAGAGCTCTGGCATGAAGTCGCCTTGCCAGCTAGTTGGGAAGATACAACCCCCTCTTTTATAGATTTGCTACGAATATAACCCAAGTTATCAGAAATCTTTATTTACATAATCCGGCCATTAATTAGGGAGCTCATTCAGTCAGAATGCTAGTTGGGGTTTATATACCTAGAAACCATGCTACGATGAATGAGTAATTGTATCTATAAATTAAGTATCGAAAAAGTGTGCTTATCCCTGTCAGATTTCGTCCGAGTTGTCCGTAATGTTCCCCTGTACCCCAGCGCAGAAACAATGCAGTGGTAGTGACTTAGTTTCACTACATTCTAGATACGGAATCTCAGTATGAACTGGATTCAGCCTCCATCAGCCGATTAAGAGTAATCTCTGGTCATTGAATCATATGTAAATTGACAAGGAGTCAGCGGAAAATACAGCGATACTAGCACTATAGCGGTATACAAATACGGATAGCTTGCCCACTCAAGCGAACCAATTAGGATAGCATAATCATGGTCAAATGAGTGACTAGAGACCTCATCAGCAGCCTAACCAGTCTGGTATTATAATTTATCCCTGAGAGTACAATTAATGTATCCGTCTATATAGCCTATTGTCAAAGTAATTTAAATCGTGCCTCCCTTGTGTGGATAGCGCGCTTAAAAATTGTCTCATCAGGTTATACAACGTTGTTCAAGTCCAATGCAACGAATATCTATGATGTTAACTTGAAATTCAATACAGTGTCCACAGAAGTTATAACTGTCTGCTAACTTGAAAATTTGATTCGATGTAGGAGCGTGACAGCTGTAGTAAATCAGAAGAGAAATGTGCTTGAAAATAAACACGTTTGATTTGAATCGTTTACCTCGTTTGCGAAAAGCACAATTTGGAATTCTGAGAGCATTGTCCAAGCATTCTATTACGCAAAAGAAGGCAATAAGTCTATTTACAAACACATGGAGTAAGGCTACCGAAAGGTTTGAATCCTTTGCCTATCCTTTCCAAACACACGTGACCCTCTAATTCCTATTCTTATGTTGAGATCGTCGTTTCGATATACAATCGAACATCTTCACACGAATAGGCAGCAGGAGTGCTCGCACCCGTATTGCTAAGATAGATACCCCGCCCGTAAGATGTGTTTGGAAATGAGCAGATCTTGAGCGTCTTCGTTGCGTCGACCAAAGTGATATACGGTCCCTGGGAATCAATAGCTGTCTTGAACACCGGAGGACGACAACTAAAGCATCCATTGATTGAAGCAAGTTTATTGGCGTATAGAGCTTCGTAGGCAACACTGGGATGGGTAAATGTTACCCAATTTGCTGATTCTTGTCCCGTTACAGCAGACGGGTTGTAGTACGATTTCACAATATGAAGATAGCCTTCCGGAGTCAGGTTGACAATAGGAGCGAGTCCGAGCTCGTTGTTGGGGGCAATAAAAAATACTTGAGATGCACCAGGGCCGTTGTTGGCTGGGTTCTCGTTGCGGTTTACAATATAGCTTGTACCGAAACGCAAGTAACCAGCAGTGGGAGCAGCAGGTGGTGCAACAGGTGCAAGTGTAGTAGTAGAAGTTGTAGTAGAGGTTTGAGTAACAGTCAGGAGGACGTCGCTTGTAGACTCAATTGTTACGATTTCAGTGACCTCAGGTAGAACCGTGGTACTGGATAATGTGACAATTTGGGTAACCTCCGGAGCCGTCGTGGTTTTCTGCACATCAACAGTGGATGTTACTTCTGCTGCACTTTTTGTGACCGAGACGAGTGATACAGGAATAGTCAAGCATGCACAGGCGCTCGAGATCCTGCTGGCAGGGTAGGTTTCAACGACTACCTTGGAAAGCGGTGTTTTGGCCGCCCCACGGCGAGCAACTACCGGAGACAGGGTAGCAGTTGTAGTAGTTTGCGACGTAACAATATAGATACTTGTTCGGAGGGAGAGAGTAGTGGTCGAGATAGTTTGAATTGGCTGAATAGAAGATACATCGGTTGTATAAGATGTCGCCGTAGGGGAAACTGTATTGAGAACAGTATTGAAGAACGTACCCGTTGGACTTACAGTACCGACGACCAGAGTTGAGGCTGGTAGGTAGAGGTAGCTACTACAGAATGGCAGAGCTTCTGGCAAATTGGTTGGCGTACGGAGGAGACGTAACAAATTATCCGCGTTGCAAGTACCACGCTCTTCGAGGATATTCAGGATTGGAGAACATTCCGTTACTGGAAGTGCCGCCAACAATGCAGCGGTCAGAGAAGACAATTGACCTCGGGAGAATAACATTGTAACTACTATAAGGAGCAATAAGCAAGAAGAGGGATAAAGGAGAGGGTGGATTTGAATTGATCAACGGAAGGCTTCATATAATAGACGTGGATGCAGCACTACAACAGACTAACAAACCAAGATTCTATCCACGGGCTGCCCTCAGCGCAGCCTGTTCATTCTAAATGTTCAACCTAACTATTGTGAAGCTAACTACGCGCTGGATTCAATAGTATGGCAATGTTCGGTGAAATTCTGGACACATACCGATGAAAAATGAAACTGTTTCTTTGGTTCAGCTGAGCTATAGGGCGCCTCATAGTTCCTGTGGCTGTTGCTCAATTGGAAAGTTGCAGTGGTGTCTTAGTAATTGATTAGCCAGGGACCCTCTTTTCGTTTTAGAGCTGACAGAAGCGGTTCGCATAGTCAGATGTATCTCGTATTTTGACCGATTTAGAGTATATTGGGCTACGGGTGCTCCCGTTTAGTTCTAGCGACATCTGTGCTTTTCAATAGCTAGGACATAGGGTGGTGGCTTCTCGCTTAGGCACGTTGTTCTAGGCTGACCGACACGCACGTGGGTTTATTAAAAGCTCACAGGCCCCCTTGATAGAATGTACGTTATGAGTTCTATGGTCTAAAACTAGAGGTGAAAACTAGACTTTTGATTCTTGTTATTACTGTCACAACCCGAGTTTTGTATCGCCCTCCCTGACACTTGCAGCCCTTCCAATAGTCTAGCCCGTGAAAGATAGGATGGTATTGAGGGATGTTATAATATTAACAAAGTATAGGACGATTTCATAGTCACTTATTACAATTTAGAATACTTAAGGTACGTTACATTGTTACATCTATAAATAACAGAGATACTTTAATATCGTAACTATACCATGCCAGAATATCAGAGCTAAGAATAATGTCAACCAGAGGCGTCAGAAAATGGAGTAACTCATAGTTGCTATTGTTTAGACTAATAATAGAGAAGGGGTTGGGAAAGTGGCGGAAGCTGGGTCTCCATAGTTTCCAAATGGCGATTGACATGAAGGCGAGATTCATGAGAGCATTTGCAGAGGCTGTTGGGTTTGCCCATGGTCACCTGTATTATTTCGCTCTGATGGCGATTGGAGTTATGGCTATTTTGATGCCATATAGACATTAAGCACTAGGTTCTCTTACACCAGGTCCTGTGCGAGGTGAGAGATATCATTCAAATCGCACTCAGAGTCTGACTAGGATGGTTAGGTACGTTCGCTGCCTGGTAGCTGCTGTCTAATCATCAATTATGTAACGAAGGAATCACTGTTTTCACTTTTTTCAGCGGCTGAGATGACTTGGCATCGAATAATTTTGAAGGCCAGTCTCTAGAGTAACAATGTACAATGCGTACAGGAATTCGACAGGCCACCTGGTTGTGCGTTAGTCAGAAATATGAGTCAGGTGTCGCTATATATTGATCTTCTGTTAAACAAAATTTCTATATAGCATGAGATACCATTTGGAGAAGCTATATATTCTCCAACAGAATAAAAACGTCAGGAGTTTTCTCTCGTCAATATCCCAAGTGTCACGGTACCGTCAGTCACCACGTGACGTGATGAGGGTGTTATCTCGTAGCAGTAGTTACTTAGCTAAGAACCAGCTTTTTACACACTTCATGAAGTACTTCACGTGCATTACGTGCTTATTCCTGCCCCGGTGTTACACCAAGTGAAAATGCCTAAATGTCAAAGGCGCCAGCCTTGCTAAATTAATGATATAAATTATATGGCATGGCGTGGAACTTTATAAACCAAGAGCCTTATATTTTCGCATGGTGCATAGGCATGTTTTGCACCATTACAGCAGAACTTGCTCGTGGAGAGCGAAGTCATAATGGTGTATGGGTTATAGAATGAACTATGCAACGAGCATGCCACTTCAAATCATCTAAATGGTTATAACGGACCACGGAGCATGAACCCAGACAACTATCAACGAATTGAGACGAGTAGCGACGCTAATCCTGTGCTTTCATGTAAAGCTTCTGATATTGGTGTTGAGCATGAAGAGATGACAAATCGCAAATGCTACCGAAGAGATCGCGGAAGAGGAGAATTCCATTGGCTTTGCTACGGAACATAATGGCAGAAGTCGTGTGCAATTGGACTCGCGAATAATCTAATTTGTTTATCATTAGTGACATTTTGGGTGATTCTGTCTTGACTATCTACTTGCGCTAATGGATCAGAAGGGGCATATATATATCACCGATTGATATCTCTTGAATCTACAATATCGCCGGTGCCTAGAATCAATGAGCAAGGCCCTTCTACGCTCATGGAAATTTCTCTAGCTAGCATCACTACAAGTTCCAAGACTCAAATAGCGAGATGGCTATTCCCATGATCTTGGTGCAGCATAAGCATCTATTATATTTCAGCTACGCTCAAATAGTGTCCATTTCCAATACTTTACATTCATACACTAGCAGTAAGCTCTCTGCTACCTCCGCCATTGTATACAGAGTAACTAATTTATTAGAATCTAAGCTAATATAGGTGCCTTGCTGAAAGAGATAAGCAAGCTATAGATTGCTAAATATAGAGTTAAGATTGGTGCCATCACAAGTAACATATGATAAATAAACACCCTCGCATCTGCCAAATCATTATATCCATCTACTACAATAGATAAACTTCAGTTAGTACTCTAGCTTTAATCTCATTCCAACATCAACAAAATGGTCTTGATGACTACTCCACGGAACTTCTCGTATACTACGTGCATATATATCATTGTGTAGCTTTAACATATTTTCAAAGAGTCTTCCAAAGACCGCGTTAGAACCTTTGCAGGATCTGGTAAAAATCGCAAGTGATCGTTCAGAGGTTATTGAGACTGCGGGAAAGGGGCGGAAAGGATGCATCTGGAGTTGGCCTTGTCTTATTTAGTTTCTCCATCGAATGTACTACACGTACTCTCCAAGCTCGGATGTTAAAATATTTCATAATTGAGACGTGACATGGATACCTATTAGTCGCCTGTAGGCCATCAACTAAGGTTTGGATGCGAAGAACTGAGAATGGGGAAGGCATGAGTGACCTATACTGGCAGGATCTGTTTTCAACCACATAGATTTTAATTTACGTAGTACTATCTTCAGATGACGGCGCCTTTGTTGCATCCTCTTGTGCCTGCTTCCCAAGCATCCACGCCAAGGCTCCCCCCGCTGAACAAACTCTTTCAATGCTTATAGACATAACCTCGACTACATTCCCCCAGGGATCTTGCATATATGCGCCCTTATGACCAGCTAAGCCATACTGGCTATAATCCATCCACCCTCCAAGCTGCTTTCCTCCATCATGTACCACCTTCGCAACTAACTCTTCTGGATTAGGATCGGTAACACATATATGGAAAAAGCCAACACGCGTGAACTCGAAGGCCTGGTCCCGCAGAACTGGTTCTGGGTCTATAAACTGGAAAAGCTCGAGTCCTACTCCATTACCACTAGTGAGGATTGCGAACTTGAGCTCGCGCATTTCTTCGGGGTATGAGACGAAAATCTTGGTGAAAGCCTCTGGATGGTCACGTTTGTTGAGATGCTGAACCGGGGTGAGAAGCTCGAAGCCGAAGTTACGGATGTACCACGAGACTAAGCCATCGAGATCGGTGCAGGATAGAGCAACGTGATTAATAGTTCGAGCAAAGGGTTTCTACAGGAATCATTAGTTTGATGCCTAGTAATGCTTCTTGGAGTTTGAAGACATCCAGGCTTTCAAAATCTGTACCTACAGCTGCAGACATTATAGTGGAAGTCGTGATTGTGCGAACCACTTTTTGACGTGGCAGCTTTCCTATCGGACAGAAGTCTATGCTGTTGGTGATCGTGAGTCGGAATTTGGTTCAGTGTTGAGTATTTCAGAGAGTCGACCGAGCTCGTTAGGATTTATTGTACTACCAACGCAAAGCTATGAGAGTTGATGATTTTTATATTTAAAAAATTAATGAAGAGAGATAGCGAGTAAGCAAGAACAAAATAGGAGGACTGTGAGCTACGATAGTTTCGATCTATTTATCTCAATCTGGCGGAATATGATCCTCTACAATTACCTAGAATATATCATGTAGCTCCTAAATATTCACTACTTCTACACTAAAATCTCATTGGGCTTAGGACTAAGCTACTATTTTTCTCTTAGTCATAACAAAGTGGAGATCTGGGGAAATGATATAAGATAGACGCGGATACCGAGCTTTAGCGTATCGCTTTGCATGGATTTATTTGCATGGGTAAGGTCACAGGGTAAGAAGAAGTAAACAGGTTTCAGGTTGTAATCTTGTATTGCAGTTGTTACTACTATCAGCTAAAGAAAGCTTAATCTTACGATAAGCGCGCTTATCAGTCAGAATAGGAAATTCGCAACGAGCGTGAGTCGACCAGACACTCAATTATGGGTACAATACTCGGCGAATAGCGTACTCACTATAAGAGTATTCCGCATTCAGTCTTAGCATTTTCGATACTTTAGCTAGTTGTAAGTTGTTTACGGGTAGTACAAGCGAGGGGGCCGCAAAGAGCGTAACCGCTTACATGGATTAGAATCGGCAACCTATCTTAATTTGTGCTTGCACTGATGATTTTCCCCTCACTGATACATTTCCCCTCACTGAAAGTTTTCCCCTCATTGTAAAGCTTTTCCGCGCTGAAGAGCTTTGATTCCATCGAGACCAGACAACGATCGTTCGCACCATCGTTTTTCTCCCTGCAAGCTAAGCGAATGATATCACGTAGATCCACAAATGAGAATTGAGAGTTGCACTTACTGGGAAATGAGATTCAGTTTCACGAGCGGTTTCAAAGTTGCCTGGCTTTTTCATCGATCCTAGCATTGTATCAGTAGAAACTCAAGATGTACTGTAGCTCGAGCGTGTATCAAACTAAAAATGGTTAAGACCGCGTCACTGTTGCACACTTGTACCGTCAGCAAAATTATATTGAATTGCTAGAAATTATCAAATTTTCGCGATCGAATGGGACTGCTATGAACAGATTCTTTTTTAAAAAACTAATATAGACTATGAATACACTGTGCAGACGACGCTACAGTTGACATTGTCTAGCAATAAATGTGAATTTCAGGTTCACTAATCTAATCTATCACCAAATTCATACCTTTGGGGTCTACGAGGCCAATATAGCAGAGGACCAAAGAACTATGAGGCACTTTGGCTCATGAATTCCTCAATGAGTGATTTACTAGCAGCTTCCGCACCTATAAACATAGTAATGGCATCTTGCAAACGGCTGCTACCTACAGGGTCGCCAAGAAGTGCCTTTTCAAGCTCAGCACCACCATCGGATAGATAATCAATGTCAGTCCGAGCCGGCACGAAAGATTTTGAAGCAAGTGGATCCGTATTTAACAGATGTTGAAGTCGTTCTGGTGCTGCTGTGGCGTTCTGGTTCACTATCTCAGTTTTGAGATGTTCGATCCCTCGGTCTTTACAAGGGTTGTATTTGATACTAGAGAGTTCTTTTAAAGTTGTTGGCGATAAGGTGACAGAGTGGCAACCAAGTTCAGCTGCGGCAATAACTTCTTCGATAGACTGAAACCTGTACATGCAATCATTAGATATACTTCTTGCTCAGTGGGGCAGATTATTTACGCTGCAAGCTTCAACAACGGCTGCTGCAATCCATTCTCTTCGTAGAGCTGCTTGTATGCATTCTTCATTTGTAAGATACGGTTTGAAAACGGGTGTTGTAAAGCTGGATCTTCCACGTCGGGCCACAACGAAGGATTCTCGTGCACGCGTATTTCTATAGCTTTGTAAGAACATAATTCGACAAGATTCAATGTCACATTGCTCACATACCATTGTAGTATGGACTGATGTATAAGCATCGAGCCTGACTGCAAGCAATTGCTTGCTCAACATTAAACACTCCAGTTCCAAGGGTTGGGATCCCTTCCTGCTGCAGAATTTTGGCTGCGATCAATCCTGGCCCCGTGGCCAGAATTTTAATACAATAACGGCTTCGTGGAACATCTATTCTCTGAAACTCTCGAGAATACATGCGTGCATGCTCCAATATTTTCTCGGTGTCATAAGCGACCGATGGCAAAGTCTGGACTAACACTCTACTACGAATGAAGTCAAGATTCCTTTGACAGAGTAGGGCAGCCTTGAATCCTTCAGCAACTGATCAGGGTAAAAGTAGATGTTAACGTACCATTCTCGAATATATAGCCTGCCAGCCTTCATCTCTCAATTCTTTCACGACGCTTTCGAGCAGTTCTTTGCTAGTTGGATTGCTTAGCTGAATATGTAGCCAGAGTTGATTACTTGTCTGGTCGTGTGGCTTGATTGACATGGACTTAATATAATCGGGGTCCATCCAGTCAATGTCTATATTAACTTTGTTATATTAGTATCTAATTTATGTTTAGATGGAACTACATGGGGAGATTTACCTCTACTGTCCAGCTTTTGCAGCCAAGTAATTTGATTTTCACCACTCATTGTGAATATTTTCCAAGGAATTTGGGGATGAGAGCTGAGTTTCAAGAATTCCGTCCGTGATGTATTTCCGAGTAAGGAAAGGAAACAGAGGTCCGACTAGTCGCCAGCGCCTAGGTTGGAAAGAAGGTACGAGGTCGGAGGTAGTTGACCAACCTCCAAAATGGGTATAGTCACTAGATTCTGCAAGCTAACATTATTTAATCTAGCATGAAGCCCAGGAAGTTAGACAGTTGCTTGGACTTCAAGCGGAGAACCCTAACGGTACACGCGGCTGGAGGAAGATTGTCTCATGCCTCTGTGATCTATTTACGGGAACGCTCAAGGTCCTTGCCAAGATCGGGGAAGGTTCCAATTTATGAGTGCCTCGGCACTTTATGTTAGCAAAAGGCTAGCTGAACCTTTAAAGATGAACATGTTATCTTCATAGATCCACTGCTATTAGCGATAACTTGGTCCCTGGGTATCCGGGGTATCCAGGGTATCCGGTTCGCCCAGGCGGCTTAGCTTCGCTTTAGCGCCTCTCCTCTGGCGTGTTGAGGGAATATATTTCAAGCCATATTAGGTTTAGTTGGTATTAATAAGCGCTACAGAGATATCTCCACATCAAAAGGAGACTACAATATTAAGTGGAATTGTATATTCTTGGCTAGCATATACTTAAGTAAATTCAGAAATTTATATAGTATATTAAGAATGAGGAATAGGGCAGAAGCTGGTGAAGACTACTGAAATGCGGATCTTCCAGGATCGGTTATGACATGATGAGATCCTTGTGGAAGGCAACGCTAATGAACTCTTTTAGTGAAGAATGTGTGTGAAAGATAAAGATGGCAAACCCAACCAATTTAAATATGTATACTTAGACTTGGGCTATAGAGAAGTAAGGATAGAAGCCTTGGGTGATTGGGGTGTTTGTTCATGCCGGTGTTGTGATCTTGATCCTACACAAGGCTAGGCGGGAGATGCTTTACGATAAAAAGAATCGAGTCCATTCTTGTGATGAGGAATTCAACTGCTTAGGGAATATTTACCTAATGTTGAGTCTGAGATGGGCCAGTATCCACGGTATCAAAATAGAGAAAGGTAGACTTTATATTATGTATATGCAGCTTCAAATTTATATTGAAGATACATGAGAGGTCTAGGCTCAAAACAGGGCAATCACTTCTTTTGCACCGCGCTCTCCAGAGGCGACAGCACCTTCCATGTAGCCTTGATACTCGACACTTGTCTCCGTACCAATAAAGTGAAGTCTGCCGAAAGCTTCCCGTCTAATCTTCGCAGCTCCCTTCCCTTCCACCAATTTCCCAAGTGCTGTCACAGGACATGGGCAGCCCCAGATCCATTCCTCCTCTGTCCATATTTGTTCAATTACTTTCTCTGGCATCGGTACCTGCATTCCCTCTGGTAAAGCTGGCGTAAATAGAGCTTGAGCATGCTCCAAAAACTTGATCTTCCGTTCCACCGCCGTTAGGATCTTTGCCCAAGCTCGTCCAGGATCCCCCACTAAGAAACACGTAAGTGAGTATTGTTCATCAACGTCGACGGAGGAGTCTCGTGTAAACGCGAGAGGACCGATCGGGGAGTTCAAAACCCCAGAGAGATCGTAATCGCGCCACCAAGGGGAATCGTAGATCAGTATCATCTTGGATGTGAAACCTAGGTGAGTGCCGGAGGCGACAGCTAGTTTTTCTGCTGGTAAATCCGGTGTATACTCAATTCTCTTCAATAACGGATTGGGCACTGAGATAATAACCCGCTTGCAAGCAAACGAGATTTTTGTGGCCGACGAAACTACCACGCACCCTTCTTCTGACTGGGCGATGGACGATACCGGGGTATTTAATAATACAGTCTGGTCGTGTAAAGCCGCGGCGAACTTTTTCGAAATTGTTTGCCAACCTGTGTTAGTTCAGTATTCTCATTCACCAGGTGGTTTTTCATAGCCCATCCTTACCTTGTCTTGCTCGTAAGTACTGTGCTCCACCCTTCAGATCTGACGTGAGAGACTCTAAACGGAAGCCACTGCGTACGTAGTCAAAGAAGAAAAGAGCGCTAATCTCGGTAGATTCAACACCAAGGAAACCTCTTGTGAGGCTATTTGCCACTATTGAGTAATAAGTAAGCAATACAAACTAGAAATATCGGCGGTTAAGACACAGAAAAGGCACCTACTGAGAACTGCAATCTTCCCAGGTAGCTTTTGCTGGCAGTAGGACTCTAAAGTCGTATTGTCTAGTTCCGTAGCATCGACGAAAGTAGATGGGTCCTCAGGGTCGAGCTTATCACCCATAGCATCGATGTGGACGAAGAATGCTTCCATTTCGACAGTCTCGTCTTCCGTGAGCTAAACGTGTGTTACCAAGTGATCTGTTTGAGCCAATGAACTGCGTTTCAGGGCCTCTATTTCTTTCCCAATCGGTTCTATAAGGATAATCTTACCTTAAACTCTCCGTATGGAAGAACATCAATTGAGCCATCTTCCTGTTGCTGGATGTCTCGACCAGTGGCTCGCTGTTTGATGACATCAATCCCAAACTTTTGCGACAACGCATACATCCTCCGCTGTGTGGTGTCATTGATCCAAGCAGCTCCAACATCTACAACACCAGAACCCTTTCCAGTTGGTACACTATAGGTTTTACCACCGACGCGATCTTTTGCCTCAAGGACCACACAGGTCAGCCCTGCAGCTTGGATATTCGTTGCAGCCTGCAGCCCACTCAGTCCAGCACCAACAATGACCACATCGACAGTTCTTTCATTTTCTATTGATGAGTTTGCGTCCCCCATATTGTGTTTGCCAGGCTGAAAGATTGAAAGGAGTTGATTTGAACAAAGGACTTCCTCAATTGCACAATTACTTTTTTGCCAATCGCAAATAGCTAGCTATAGCGATTCGATTTATAGTAATTAGGGGCGCTTCTCATGTAGGAGAGTTTGGACCGGTAGGACTTTCGGACTAAGGAGCTGTGAACTACGGATAAAACTTAAGTACAGTAGTAAGATTAAGACTGATAATATTCTAGGCCGGAAATCGTCCCGCACCCAACAACGTGCCGAGTGTTATAATTTTCCTCCCTATCGGAGCCATAAATATCGACTCGTGCAGTGCCACTTGTTCCATTCCTAGTAGTAAAGTTGCCTATTGCGAAGCTAACGTCGACACCTGATATGTATTATCAACGTAACCAAAAGTAGCCTAGCTCACCACCCACCTTTAGACTAAAGGATACAGATAAGCGCGGTTAGATTCAAAAGCCCAAGCAGCAGCAGGGCCCACGAAGGATGCATCTTCAGTCCTACAGTACTTGCGGCGCGTTCAGAATCACTTTGCAGTAGCATCGCCATGTCAGCAACACACCGACGAATGAAGCCTCGATTAAACCATGGCAGAACGACGACCGGATGTCTCTGTTGCCGTCTACGGAGGAAGAAATGTGATGAGAATCGACCAGTATGCAATGGTTGCGATAGAAATCGGCTGATATGTACCTGGCCGCAAAAGACTTTGAATGAAAATGTGAAATCTGCTTACGGCTGGAAGATTCGACTCAGCCAGGGTGGAGAAGCTCCGGAATTGGACGAGGGTCAGCAAGTCTTAAAATCTTTCTACCTTCGTTCTCAGTTAATCGATATGCAGGTGTTATCAATTTGACCACTGATGATGGCTTTTCCCAGAAGTACCAGAGCTCAGATCGAGCACCGCCAAGGCCTTTACGGGTACCCCAAAGAGAGCTCATTGCAAAGCATCCTAATTCGAGCTTGCTTTTTGAACACTATCAAATCGAGACTGCACGCCACCTTCCGGTGGCAATGTGGACGAACAATCCCTTCATCACATATGTACTGCCACTAGCTTACTCAAGCGACCTGATCATGCACGGAGTTCTCGCTTTAAGTGGCGCACATCTATGCTTCGCTTCGACTTCGGCGGTCATCACGACCGCAACGTGGACTCATTACGCTTTGGCATTACGCGGTACTAAGCATGCTTTGATCAGGAAGATCAACGGTGAATCTGTAAATACTCTCCACTTACTCTTAGTAACATTATTGCTTTGTCAGGTCGAGGTGAGTAACATCACAGCTACATTAATATAGAGTATTGTGCTAAAATGATGCCAGCGGATATCAGGAAATCTAGATGGTGCCGTGTTTCATCACCTACGTGCGGCTCGGGCAATAATACTCCTGGAGCTCCAGAAGACTGGTCAGTTAGCTGATAAGGAGCTCAAAGGGTTTCTCCTGGAACTGTATGCTTACCTGGCCTTGGTAGGTAATATTACTATAAAATCTGAGCAACGCAGCATAAGTTTGGATCCATTTCTGTTCTCATTGGATGGTCTGGCAGAATTTGAAACATTCGGCTGCATGTTTGGTTGTGCCTCTAAATTGTTTGAAATCATCCCTTCCATTTGCATACTCGGGCGACATCGAGCGTCCCACGCAGAGCAAGACCACTACAATACAGTATACGCTGAATTTCAAGCCATACAACTAAGAATACAAGATTGGGAACCACCAGCCATCTTTCGAGACGAATCAGAATGCAATCGTCAGCTGGTCATTGCCGCCCGGATATATCAACAAGGGCTTATGATTTTCCTGCATGCCTCGTTCTACGTCAAGCAGACGGATGATTCAAATAGCCACGCGGCTCAAGCTGACTTGGCAATTGAACGTTGTTCGGACAGAATGTTTGAATTAATAGATGAGATATCGCGTAAAGCAGCAAGCACTATATTGTGGCCCATGATCATCATGGGATCATGTCTCCGTCTCCCAGCAAAACAGCAAAAACTTCGAGCAATATGGGCAAGATATACATTTCAGATGACATCTGTATCACGGGCTATTCAGCTTCTCAATTGGCTATGGGACGATCCAGCTGCTTTTGGTCCACATGGTTTGGATACCGTGATGAAAAAGCACAAAGTCAATTTCTGCATGGCGTAATATTGGTTGTGTGAGATGTGCACCAATAACGATGATATTTTCAACTCTAAAGACTTTAGAATGTAATTTCCCAACACCTGTTCTTTCTCCCTGACCTACAAAATTCATATTGCAATATTTATCAGCTAATGAACTGTCAGCTTCGACATAAAATTCAAAAACAAAATCAGGTTCCTACCGAAGGACGTTTTCGATTCTATGAAACTTGAAAATATGCGAAAATATCATGCTTTAACTGCAGCTACACAGTCTACCTCAAACCTCCACTCGGGCTTCGCTAAACCAGCAACAGATAGCAAAGTCGAAGGCGGACGATGAACGCCAAGCTGGTCTGTCAGGAATTCCATCAATGGCCTCCCAAGCTCCATTCCATCCCTCTCAGCATCCCAGTTGACGATATAAAAAGTGATTTTGACGACATCGCGCAATGTTGCTCCAGCAGATTTCAGGCATTCTTTGACATTGTCAAAAGCCATCTTTACTTGCGCCTCCAAGCCCTCTACAGCTTTGCCATTGACATCAGCACCGACTTGGCCGGCACAATATACCATCCTCACCGGGGAACTAATTGTCGCTACATGTGAGAAGGAAGGTGCAGAATCAAAGAGAGTATCCGGGTTAAGAAGATCGATGTGTGAAGATGGCGCAGCCATAATTGCCGAGAGATGCACTGATACCACAGAACTACTCTTCTACTGTCGTTTTAATTGAATTTCGATATTTAAAATGCAGGTTAAAGATAACGTCAGAAAAGTCTAGATGTCAATAATCTTTTGGGTTGACGCCTCCACGCGTAAATATTATAAACTCTTTTTCTAGTATAGTCAACCACCCTTCCCCACTCCTGACTAGTACGATACTGGCGTTTAGATAAGATGAAGAGCATGAATATGAGCTTGACTAGATTGTCTCCTGGCACTTCTAGGCCTCCCACTTCCCACTTCTCATTCAGCGGGGTGTCATGGGTTCTCCGCATTACGAGATTAGTCTGTACTAGTGTGTTAGCCGTCAGAACATTCATTAGTGTCTCGGTAGTGTCTAAGCTTAGACTCATGCCATGTTGAACCGATAAGTGCCATGTTGACCGATAAGCGCGTCTATGTGATAAAGCTACGCAGCCTTGTTGTTCAGGTACTGTGTAGTGTGGACTTCACTCAGCATTGTCTTGTGATGTTCGGATCAGTAGCTCACACTGGGTGACGAATGCAAACTCATAAGTTCAGCATGCCTCCCAATGCCGATGATCTCTGTCATAACTAGTCCAATAGCAACCCCATATCTTTGTTACATAACTGAATTGCACAGGTTTACTACTAACTACAGCATGATGACCAAAGGAGTAGGACCAGAGAAGGTGGCAGAGCAGGTAGACCACGTGGCGACATTGCCAACGTCCTATGCACTACATAACTCAAGAACGACTCTGGAGGAGTATATCTACTATGCTGAAGCTTCAAGAGCTATGGAGGTGCGAAACGATTCTGCATCCCCACCACCACCTGGCTTTTTCAGCAACTTCATCGGACGAGGTGCTAAGAACGCCGTTCCCTCGATTGTCACTGCTCCGACTTCAACAGGTGAACATGATCACAAAGGCTCTACTGACGTTCAGGCGGGCTCAACGAACTTGATTTCCGATGAAGAGTGGAACACTGCATCTCGAGCAGGAAGGACGGCAACTTGGACTGCTGTCTTCTATCTAATCACAACAGATATGATGGGCCCGTATTCTGTCCCGTACGTGTACTAAGCAAATACAGAAGTCCAGACGAGTCCATTCGCTAACTGATTTTTAGTTGGGCAATGTCACAGCTGGGCTTTGGTCCTGGTATCAGTCTATATATCATATTTGGAGTCCTGGCTGGATGGTAAGGCAAGAACTGGCAATCGTGGTATACATCACTGACCATAACCTTTCAGGAGCGGCTATATGCTTTATACGATGTTCTTGAGATTGGACTCGGACCGACATCCGTTGAAAACTTATGGCGACATTGCTTTCAGGGTTTACGGACCTGTCGCAAAACACGGGGTCAACATCTTACAATCCATTCAAATCCTCTTCAACGTCGGACTGATCGTTCTGGGCAATGCACAAGGTCTTTCTCAAGTTACAAAGTATAAAGTATGCTTTGCCGTTCTGTGTTTGATCTGGGCTTTGGTGGGAATGGCCATTGGACAGATTCGCACTCTGGCAAAGCTCAGTTACTTTACTAATTTGGCGGTCTGGATGAACCTCTTGGTCATGTTCATCACCATGGGCGTCGTAGCGCACACTGCGCCATACTACGATGCTGCTATTGTCTACAATGGGGTAACTGCAGGGCCAGTCGTGACAACAGCTGGTATCCCGGATGGACTGCCTTTCGAGAGCCAAGTTGTGGGTCTCATGCAAGCCGTGTATTCGTACGGAGGAAGCATGCTCTTTTGCGAGTTCATGTCTGAAATGCGTAGACCATGGGACTTCTGGAAGTCGCTTGTCTGCGCCCAAGCTCTAATCATGACGATCTACCTCACCTTCGGCGTATTCGTCTATGCGTTCCAAGGACAGTTCTCAATAAATCCGGCCGGGCAAGGTATCTCGCCATACATACCACAGACCATTGTCAACGTCATTGGCATGACAGCCACACTCATTGCAGGAGCTCTATATGGCAATATCGGAATGAAGGTCATCTATCAAAACCTTGTCAAAGGGGCACTAAAGGGTCCAGATTTGACTGAGAAGAAAGGCAAGCTTATCTGGGCAGCCATGGTCCCAGTCTACTGGTCTCTTGCATTCGTCATCGCGAGTGCCATACCACAGTTCAGCAACATCTCGGGCTTTGTAGGGGCAGCTTGCATTCTCCAATTCACGTATACATTTCCGCCGCTGCTAAAACTGGGTTTTGATATTCAGGCACATGCTATGCTGGCGGAGGAGGAGTTCAATCCTACAACAGGCGAAGTTGTCCGCGTGGACTCGGGCTTCAAGAGATGGCTCCGTGGCGCACGGAAGCAGTGGTGGTTCAAGCTGTGGCTCCTCGTATACTTCCTGGGCGCATTGGTTACGGCTGTGCTAGGAATGTACTCGAGCGTCAAGGCGATTATCGCCGGGTTTGCGACATCAAAAGCTGTGGGATTCAGCTGCACGTCTCCATTTATTTGAATTGTTACTAGTTGTATTGCATTGATCACTGGAATCACCTTTGGATTATATTTTTCGAGCTTTAACAGAACGACCTCTATACTAGGTGGTAACCATAGGATATATGTAGTATGTATTAAATGTTTCTTACTTGGAATTGAAAGTGCTCCATACAACCTGGATCACATTTCAAACCAAAACCCGATCCTGATTTCCACAAGTGAAGTCAACTAGTTGCTGAATTCAAAGTATGAACATGGTAAAAACTACATTACCCTCGGCACATACCCTATTACGAACCTGATGTCTACCTAACTCGTAGTCTACCTAAGTCTTCCCCTCTTTGGGGAGATGGCGTTTCCGCGTTTCCGCCAGCATCTCCAAAGACCATTGCTGCCGAGGTAGGCCTTGCTTTGGTTAAGGTGAGACCCACCCAGTGTCTCTGAATAAAATTACAAAGGCGCCAGAGCGGGTTATTGGATAAACTTATCCTTTCAGTAGTTGGACTATTGGGAAGATGAGGGGAGCTATCTTCGGATACTGGTGTCTTTAGCTCAGGATCAGCTCTTAGAAATGGAAGTGAATCATGGGAACAGGGGAATATACTAACGATAAGAGGTTTAGTGCACATGTGTTGGCAATGTTCATGACTGGTAGCAATTGCCCTGCAACTAGAAAGCAAGAAGGCGGGTGTTGGAATGCATGAGCATGAACATACATGTCTCGCTCAAGATAAATACCGGTGCTAGGTCACCTTGAAAAGCTAAATTAATTCTCTTGCTTAAGTCAATGGGATTTCTAGAAAGTCAAGACTTTTCTATATGGGAAGGAAGATGGTGATTACCAGGTATGGGTTTCAGCTATAACAGATAGTGAGCAGCCATTAAGGGAAAACAATTGACAATTTATCGTTAAGGATCAGCTCAAGTTGAACTCTCTCCAATTCCTGTCGCCCCCAATAATCTCGCTCAAGGTGTTTCTGACGATATTGACAAACATGATCAACGGTAAGAGGATATATTGCCTTGGTGGGCAAAAATGTTAGCAAGGATTTTCCGTTTCTGCTAGGAGCCTTCATAAAGAAAGAGTAAGAGATCGACATTGCCAGCCGCGTTTAAGGGACTTATTGCAGAAAGTTTTTGGATACCAAGTTGCGGCGCCAGGATTGCACCGAATGCTAATATGTGGGCAGCATATCATCCAAAACATTACTCTTGAAGGCATATGAGTTCCTGGGGTTATAGAGAACTTATAAAACCGACATGGTCGAATTCGGAAGCAGAAGAGAGCCGCGGAGTTTTTATAGAGACTCGTTTTTACTGTCTTTGTATTGTTCTAGGTCTTGATGTAAATAGTTTTCCTATTTTTTAATTATTGAAATAAAACTCTACTGCAGGCGCAGTCCTAGGAAAGCATTGGCTTGTGAGAGCAGGTTATGGTAAGAACCTGTTGTGGCCTGAGGCCACACCATCATTAGCTAGTATACTTAGACCTCTCCCGTACGGAGAGCTTCCTTCCCTAGACTTATCAAACCAAGAACCTTTAACACACATTTACTCGAAGGAACCTCTCCTTTTTCGCATCGTGAGTACAGGTCCTTGACAGAACCTGTATTTCCCCCTGGCTTTCATTTGACAAGTTTCGTATTACAAACTATGATAAGTGCATTGATCGCCACCTATACCTGCTTTGTATACAGCGGGGCATGTAGAAAGAAGATATTTTCAGAGGTGCTTCAGTTCGTTGATGACCGTCTGAAGAATATTGGCTTTCGAGAGATCCATCTGGTGAGACGAGCGAGAATATCAGGGCGGGTTAACTGCGAAAGCTTGCTGAACACTATATGTCTCGAAACATTGAAAGTATGTATTATTGCCACAGACAACTTTCGCATAAACTAAGTTTTTAGCACGAATCTCACTCTCAAAGTGACAGTAGTGTATTTTGGACAAAAGAAGTTTCCGCTTGCTTCCATATCTTAGCACTGGATGCTTAAAAGAATGCCCAAAATTTTAGAAAATCACATGAGCTCAGCTACGCGCACTGGCAGGAGTTTTACTTAGATAATTTGTAAAATTAATTGAATCGCGTTTTGCTGTTCTTCTAAGCAATTTGGAACGATGTTCCATACAGTTAGTATAATGAAAACAAATGCTTCCTTCGCGCATCACAGTGGCTCAGCCCAATCCAGCACCAACGCTAACCACAATTCAAGAAGATGTAGGATGATTACCTACGCTCCTATTTTGCATTGGCAATTCCTCAGAAGCTTATTTTTTGTAAGCTACTAAAAGTATGGTCAGCCGTTTGATTTGTAACGCCATATTACTGAAAGAAATGGAGCGAGCGCGCTAGTCCCGAAATAGATAATGGGGTCTAGGTAATGCATGTATTTTCAGCTTTTCATATGACGAACCCAACTAATCACAGTCAGGAGAAGAACCTGCAATTTCGTCCTTGTTACACCTTGTAAAGCTCTGTTGTTATCTGCGCAAGGATTTATAATCATGAAATCTTGTATTTGAAATCCTGATACGTGTGGATAGCCCACTGAAGAAGATATAAAGTCTATTGAGTAGCTCGAAGCTGAACAGAGCACTTCATAGTTAAACTCAGATTTACTGCTACGTCCTGTTTTCTGTAATACTTTACCCCATCTTTGCAGTGATAAAGAAAATCAATGATGGCTTCCTCCAAAGTATACCTCATTACTGGCGCGAACAGAGGTAATTTGTAAAACGCCCTTCAAAAGGACATCTAACTAACAGTGCCCTACCTAGGTTTGGGTAGGGGAGTTCTCGAAGTACTTATTCAGAGACCCAATACCACTGTTATTGCTGGGGTCAGGAACATCTCCGACGAATCTAGCACCTCTCTATCCACTCTCCCTACCGGCGCCGGCAGCAAGGTAATCGCTGTTAGAATCGATAGCACGATTCCTTCATCAGCCACAGATGCGATCAAAGAGCTAACTAGCACCCACTCCATTACGACCCTTGATGTCGTAATCGCTAACGCCGGAATCTCAAAGTATTATGGCCTCGCCGCCTCGACACCTCTTTCTGAACTGCGCGACCATCTTGAAGTCAATACTATCGGCGTTCTAGCACTATTCCAAGCAACTTGGCCATTATTGGAAAAGGCCAAAAAGCCAATTTTCGTGGCACTTTCGACAGGTCTGGCGAGTATTACTGATATGGAAAGCATGCCAGTGCCGGCAACTGCATATGGAGCGAGCAAGGTCGCATTAAATTATGTGGTGCGGAAGATTCACTTTGAGAATGAGGCCTTGATTTCTTTTGTTATAAGCCCAGGGTAAGCAACTCTTATTTTCCTCCTGTAGCTTTGCTCATTATGCTGCCACTACTTTCCAATGCTGACTCGCCTGGGTGTTCAATAGGTGGGTTCAAACCGAGATGGGAAATTTTGGAGCGAAGTCAGTCGGAATGGAGGAGGCCCCAGTAAAATTTGAGGATAGCATTAATGGCATTCTTGAAAAAGTTGGTGCAACCTCGACCTTGTCCCTTGGCATATACTAATATATAACATAGATTGATAGCGCCACTCGGGAGAATATGTCTGGCACCTTGCAATCTTATGATGAGCATAAATATGTCTGGTAGGGTATAATCTACGGCTTAAGATATTGATGAATATTCAGCTCTTGATTCGTGGAGTAGCTTGTGAGGTTGGTGAAGACTGTTGAATAGCCCAACAACTCCAATTTGGACTGCTCTCTTTTGAAATCAGCTTGATATCAAACAATGCTCAAATTGCTTGTGCGTGATACTGAAACACTTACGAGAGGCTCTTTTTATTTGATTGTATTAATTCACTAGATTGTTGCCTGTCTTAACTAGTGCTAACTTGCTAGTGAAAGCTGACTATAACTTAATATAATGTCTACACTTTGAGTCACATTTGAAAGGATCAATATATGCTTATTTATGATAGCCTATATACTTCAAATTACTAATAATCAGCCAGCCAGCGATCTTCGCAACCTATACTTCTTAGACACCGAGGCGTTGAATGGAGCCGACTTTTTGGAACAGAAGAAATTTTCCTGACGTGGGAGAGCTGATCATTGGGAAGATATTTATAAGCTGCTGTACTAAGAACGTGTAGCACTGCAGGATTATATTATTAATGCATAATCAATGGAAAACTTAATCCAAGAGCTATAGAAGGTGCGGATGTGCAGATTTTGTCGCTAGCGGATCGTGTTTGTGGCTTGGTATCTATGTGGCTGAACAAAGCTCTGGTGCCTAACGTACTGTACTGTTGATACCTAGCATAATATGTATGATATGCTTGGTGAGAATAATGACGATAGTCCGCTCTTGGCAACTGTCCTCCTATAACCTCCATCAACCACGCTCAAATTCAAGCACAGTCAGTTTCATCAGACAGTAACAATCAGCATGCTACCTGAGCTTCAAGATGACTGCCTGGGCCAAGATGTGTAATATGTACTGTGCCTTTTGGAAGTAAAGAACCGGTTGCTCTTGGTATCATTTTGTCTAGGCCTTTTTTAAAAATTATTTCTAATAATGCAATAGTATTCGGCAGTGATGAACACCATTGCGAATGGACTGCGGAGTTTCAATTTCCTGATGTTAGAAAACCTGAGAAATGTACAGTGTTTACGCAGAATGAGCGACGACGGGAGGGAATACTGTGTTACAATCCTGTTCAATACTCGAATAGTGCAACGTTTCATATAGATTGCTACAGTGGATCAAAAGATCCTAAAGCCAGCACCCGTAGAAATGTGCAACTTATCTGGATCTTTAGTTTGTGGGCCCGACCATGGAGAACGGCACCATCCTTGGACGATCTTGACGCTTCTCAGCCTCTCCTATATGAACCAACGAAGGATGAAATTAAGCGTAGTGACTTCTTGGAGGACTGGCGCAAGTTACCCCAAGAGAACAAGCATGAAATAATGAACATGGTATATGGGTCAATATTTTGGAAAGTCTCCGCGGCTCGCAATTGGAGAGAGAGGTTGCCGGGCCTACTCTGTGACGAAGTCACCACACTTCCATTAACTGATATGAAATATTGGAGCCGGTCAGGGACAGTGCCTAAGCTTGTTCCGACAGGTGACATTCTCACTATCGCTATTGATAATCTTGGTATCAAATCCGTAGAAGGGTCGGATTGTTGGCCCCACCCTAGGAAGTTTGATCAAGCCAGGAACCGTGAGGTAAGTCCGGCGTCATGTCTCTAGGGTCGTCACTTGGCCAAGGATGATCTCTGATATATTCGAAAGCATTTTCCAAGGGTAGCAAAGCCTCAATTCCTTCCTTGATAGGTATATTCTCTCCATGCTCTTGGTATATTCTGAATATCCAGCCCACAAAGTCTGGAAACTGAATTTTCTTCGGAAGATTGGTCGGATATATTAAGACTATACTGAAGCAGATAAAAAATCCACGATCGTGTTTTTTCGAACAATGTTCCCACGCGTAGTGAATTCTTTCCCACTCGATACTTGAAGGGCTTCTTGGTCGTTTAGTTGTTCTTGGAACCCAGTTTCATGAAATAGACTGTTCGTAAAGCAATTCAAAGCAAATATTGCATCAATCCACCACATTTTCGACACAATTTTGTAAATGTCTTCCCAGCTTCTGTAAATAGTGAATTTATGCGTATAGGTTAAAGCCACAGTAGCCCACGTACGGTCTGCGGGTGTGGATGCAGCGCAACCAGCCATCACAATTACCCAAGTGCGCAACGAATCTAGTTCTTGACTCCAAAGTGCAGACTCACTTGCAAGAAGCTCGTGTAATTTGCTGGCTTGCACGTCTGTTACGACAGGCCAAACACCAAGGATGCGTCTCACCTCTGCAAGAAAGAGTAGTCCGCCGAGCCGGATCAATTCTTGTAAAGCGCTCTTGACTGCATTTTCAGGTCTGTTTGCCTGCATTGAAAGTAAATTGTAAAGCTCTGGATAGAAGGCAAAACCTGGGAAATTTGGGTCTTCCAGAGACATCTTTTGAACACTTCTGCCTTTAAATGATACAGTGAGAGTACTCAGCCCTCTTAAAACATCCAAAACTTCAGGAGATGTTAGATCAGAAATTCCAATAGATGCTACTGTTTCATCACAGTGTAGTTGTCCACGAGCTCGAATAGGCGTTGAGTATGGACTACTAAGAAGATGGTAAGGCGGCGGTAGTTGAGGGATTATATCTTGTGCCGCGCAGCTATTGTGATCTATCCAGAAAACGGTCATTCTGATGGGTATTTTTGAATCTATTGATGTCATGCCTCCACGAATTTGGACCATTTTCAGAAACCCTTTAAGATGCAAGTTACATTGTTCGAAATTTCGGGCCAGGGACTTGGTGTTAAATTAGAAAGCTTCCCGCAGAGGATTATCAACTCACATCATGGCAATAAAGCTTTGGAAAGTTAGTAATGCTTATATAGGAGGATTCTCTTCGCCATAAACGTACTCCAAGAACCGCTCCCAGAATTCCATCTGTGCTGTTCAGATCAGGATTCGAAATTCTCTTGTTGATCGACGCGATTGCCTGGGTAGTGTGGCTCAAGGCTAGGTAATCATCCTCTGGGTTGGTTCGTAGAGTTTTTCGATGCGTCGCTGCATTTGCAAGAACAAGATGCATCGCTGCTGGATCCACCATTCCAAGTGAAAACCAGTAGTCCCTGAATGGCTGAAAAATAATCTGGCGAGATGCCCATACTACGGAGATGGTAGCGTAATTAGTATTTAGAGACGAGTTGATAGAGGATCAATACAGCATAAGAAAGCTCACTAAAATGTATGAATTCGTGCTCTTTTACACCCATCTTCACAGGATACCTTGCAAACGGGTTGGGACGTGAGGCCCCTAGGAGTGCTGCTGCATTCGATGGCGAACCCATGGAGACGACGTTATGTTCATCTCCGCCTCCACTTTCTGATCAAAAATCCTCAGTACAACACATCAGATTACCTTGACTAACGCTTCTACTGACCTGGCGGGTTTTCCCGAGCCGGGTGCTCAGCCAAGGGTTTTTTGTGCAGGACAACTTTATGAGGACGATCTTTATTCCTCTTGAACCGACGATTGACATGCTGTCGTACGAACAACTGCGTCTCCCTTCGTGCCGAAGCATTGTGTGATGGAGTTGAGATGACAAAGCTAAACTCTGTCGCTTTATAGGGGAGCTCCATCACATAAAATGAACCAATTTAGCAAATTAAAAGTATAGATGCTTGATTTGATGCTGCTCTAAAGAGCACTTTGTAGTACAAGATAAGATGCTGATTATGCTTATGTCATTGTTCTCTCAGCAAATCAGGTGGTGGGTGAGTTTCTCTCAATTTAAGCGACACTTAGGATTCTACATTCTGAATTGGCGCGGCTGCCTTCTACTTTCGGTGCCTACCATAATATGTTCTCTGATATGACTCGCTTTGAACCCTCTCAATATATGTTCCTTTTAACTTACTCTAATTATTAGTCCTTATTTCATCAGCTCATCGCTCATACATTCATTATAAATTCTACAGTACTAGGCCATAAGTATCCGCCCTTTTGCCATTTTACACCAAAACTTACACTTTTGATATTGATATAAGTTACTAGTTTATTATAATAACTTATTTCTTTTTTTATAACTATTTTATTTTTAATAATAGTATTATTTTACTAAGCAAGCTTTTATTGCTAGCTTATTTATATATATTTTAGTCATAGCTTTAAAGATAAATTTTAAAAATTCAGTAATAAAGCAATATAAGTAAACTTTGTTTAAACAGTATATTAATTTTAGTAATTTATAAGAAACTTTATATACAATATTTAAGTATATATATTGTTATTATAATAAATAATATTTAATAAAAAAGCTGGAATTTTTGCGAAAATGGCAGGGGGCGGATACTTTTGTCGGGTGACTGTATACAAGGCCATTTTATTAATCATAGAGAGCCAACTCCATATCGTCACCATCGCCACCTAGTGCATCAGCAACATCATCGACCTCCATCTCGTCTTCGGATTCGCCTTCAGAGTCGCCTTGGTGGTTAGGGATAACGGTCACCCTATTATCATCCATAACCACTCGTGCAATTTCGCCGTCTTTGATGCTGCCCCGCAGTAACAGAACGGCTAATCTATTCAAAACTTCACGCTCAATGAGTCTAGCGAGTGGTCTAGCACCATATGCTGGTGAATAACCTGCAGCACCGAGGTAGTCTCTGACAGCTGGCGAGCAATCGATACGGATGTTCTTGCCGTTTGTTTCCAAGCGCTTTTGAATCTCACCCAAGCGTACATCTACAATCTTGCGAATCTCAGTCTTGGTAAGACGGTTGAAAATGACTGTTTTGCTGATACGATTAAGAAACTCGGGGAGGAAGTAGTCTTGAAGCGCTTGTTCGACAAGTTGTCTGGTAGTTTCGTCGATTTTGCCATTTGCTGCGTTGGGGCGGGAAAGGTATTCGGCACCAAGATTGGAAGTCATGACCACAATACAGTTCCGGGCATCAACAACACGTCCCTGACCATCGGTGATACGTCCGTCATCCATAAGTTGGAGGAGGACAGTGAGAACTTCCTTCGCGGCCTTTTCTACCTCATCGAAGAGCAGGATAGAGAAAGGTCTCCGACGTAGAGCTTCCGTAAGCTGTCCACCAGCATCGTGACCAACATAACCTGGGGGAGCACCAATCATTCGACTGAGTGAGTGGCGCTCTTGGTATTCAGACATGTCGAGACGGACCATGGCCTTAGGATCATCGAAGAGAAATTCTGCGAGAGCCTTGGTGAGGAGCGTCTTACCAGTACCCGATGGTCCACAGAACAGGAAACTGGGAGGAGAGTTTGGATTACTCAGCCCAGCCCGCTGGAGACGGATAGCATTAGAGACAGCAGTAACAGCTTCTCTCTGGCCCACTACAATCTTCGCCAACACTTTTTCCATGTGTAGGAGCTTATCTTTTTCGGTGGTCTTCAGCCTGGTGACTGGGATACCAGTTGCGCGAGCGACAATTTCGTTGATTTGATCAGGGCCAACAATATCGGTAATGAGAGATCCACCAGAGTCAGGATTGCTTTCCGAACTGAGAGCGGCATCAGCAGCTTTTTTCTCCTTCTCCAAGCTCTTGATAAACGCTTCATGCTCTGGGATTGCGTAAAATTGTAAATCGGCAGCACGGCTGTCGTCCCCTGATCGTTTAGCCTCCTCCAGCTTCACTCGTAAAGCATCAAGCTTGACCTTCGCTTCCTGAATAGCTTTTCCTCTGGCTCGCTCGCTCTCATATTTGTCACGTAATGGTCTGAGCTCCTCTTCGACATTACCAGCATCCTTCTTCGCTTGTGCAAGTCGTGCTTGAGAAGCCTCGTCCTTTTCACGTGATAGGGCGTGGATTTCAATCTTAAGCTGTCGCAAGCGTCGATCTAAGGAGTCCAAGATTTCAGGTTGAGATTCTCGAGCCACTCGCACAGCAGCCGCAGCTTCATCAATAAGATCGACTGCTGAATCAGGTAAACGTCTCTGAGTGAGGTATCTAGCAGCTAATGTGGCTGATGCAACAATAGCACTATCTGAAATGTTAACTCCGTGATGCACCTCAAATCTCTCCTTCAATCCACGAAGAATCGAGATGGTTTCTGGAATAGTAGGTTCCTTGACGAGTACCTGTTGGAAACGACGCTCGAAAGCTGCGTCCTTCTCGATATATTTTCTGTACTCTGCAAGAGTCGTTGCACCGATGCAATGTAGCTGTCCTCGGGCCAACATGGGTTTCAACATGTTCGCGGCGTCCATTCCTCCTTCACCACTTGCACCAGCGCCCATAAGCAGATGCATCTCGTCAACGAAGAGAACTATCATTTCTTTGGTCTCTTCAATCTCCTTCAATATTCCCTTCATTCTCTCTTCGAATTCACCTCTGTATTTGCTGCCAGCAACGATGGAGCTAACGTCGAGTGATAGCAGCTTGCAAGCTGCAAGGTTGTCTGGTACATCAGAGTTGACTATCCGCTGGGCGAGTCCTTCCACTACAGTGGTCTTTCCTACACCCGGCTCTCCGATGAGGACGGGATTGTTCTTTGTCCTTCTTGAGAGAATTCGGACTACTCGTCTAATCTCCTCCTCCCGTCCAATAACAGGATCCATTTTTCCTTCTCGAGCCATAGCGGTCATATCGATGGTAAACTTCTTCAAGTTCTCATGCTCTTCCTCGGCGTCTGCCGTCTTTGAGTCAACTCTGCGTGTTCCACGGATTGACTGAACGGCATCTTGTAAGACCTTGATGTTGGGAATGTTTGCATCCTTCAATGCCGCTTGAACCGATGCATCTTGCGCCAATGCCATAATCAAATGATCGACCGCAATGAAAGAGTCCTTCTGTGTTTTTTGTAGTTCCTGTGATGCTCTCAGGACCTTCAGAAAGGACGGTGCCATAGATATCTGTTCGGGGGGTGGTGTTTGACTGGGTAAACGAACCACGCCCTTTTGGAGGGCGCGTTGAAATGCTTGTGGGTCGCCATGAGCTCGTTCGACGACCTGACGGAATAACGATTGTGATGCGGCACCGTGAGAGGCATTCGTGGTTTGTTGTTGGTCTTTCGACTCGTCTGGGGGGGGGTCGAGAAGACAGAGGGCAAGATGGAGGGGTAGCAGCTGAGGGTGTGCATACTGCTCTGCTACGGCCATAGCATCCGAAAGGGACTTGCTCGCCCTGTCGGTGAAGTTCATGCTTGCGGTAGACATGATGTGTGTGTGGTATTGATCACAAAGATCAGTGGTTTGTGGTTGTGTACTCAATACTGGGTTTTCGGATATAGTTTGGTTATAAAAGAAGTGGGAAATGTAAAGTGACGTCGAGCGTTATCCAAGAATTAGCTGGAATAACTTGATTGCGATTTATTTAGTAGGCTGATGTAATGTGCCTTGAACAATATGATTATTTATTGTAGAATAGAAATGTGACACAAACAGAAGATCGAGTGAGAATATATAAACTCGAGAATAGGATCTGGATCATGCCACTAGGATCACCTGTCTGCTGGTAGTTACCAGCGTGTTGTCGGTCCTTCGGGATCTCGCTAGAAGTTTCGATCCCGAGTCGACATGTCAGGTGGGCGTTCACCTGAGCTGAGGTGCCCACCGTTCGATCCCCACCAACGGTAAGTCGGGATACTGACCGCTCATTTGCTGTACAGCAAAACATATACATAGATAGAGAAACAGTAGAAGAATCCATTGAGTTTATGATCTTTATTCCGAGATAGCCACAAGTAGGAAGAGAGTTAATTGATGCAATAGCTCTTAAAGGTTGAAGGAAGCTCGAGGAGCGGAAAAAGGATCACGCTTGAGCTACCCAGTCAAGCTTAAAATGTCTTGGCGGTCTGATATTCGCGAACCTCCAAAAAATGTAACTATGAGACCATTGGAATCTAGACGAAGCAATTGACGACTTTCCAACACCCATTCGCCATGCTGCGCTCTCGGATGGCATCTTACTTGTCACGGCATACTATATTTAAAGCCGCCAGGATACGACATGCCTCAACAAAGGCTCGCACGACCGAGCCGCCTGGACACGGAGAAAACATCTGGGTCTTCACCCATTTTCAAACACAACAGGTCGTCTATTCTCTATACCGAGTCTTAAATGTATGCCGCTGACGTCCTCTATATTGTGATGCCGATACTAATTTGATAGAATGCCGCTGCACTGGCCCAGATCCCTTATAATGGCAAGAAAACCGTTCCTCGAGCCCTTCGTAAAGACCTGTGGATGCCCCTTGCAAAAATATCATTCGAACCTGGCGCAGGTAGCGTAGGTTTATCCGTTTTCCAAAAACTGCGCGAATATCGACGATTACATGAATTGCAGTGGGGCGATGAAATATTCCTTGACAAAGATGGCAAGCCAGAGAAGAAGATAGTCAGAGGGAGGAAGATCATGAACCAAAAGGCCAACTCAATTGCAGATATCGCCGTGGTATTGAAAATGATTGGCCGGGCTTCGGGAGTAAAAATAGGGTTGAAAGGTGGATTTAGCAATGCTGATGCGGAGGCATACTATATCAATGCGGAAGCAAAGAAAAAGGCTCAGCATTTGGAGCTACATAACGGGAAAACTGGCAAAGAGCTGAAAAAGATCGAAGAAGCAACACGCCTAAAGCTCAAGAAGAAGTTCGACGCTCAGAACGGGGAGACCGATTTGAGGCAGGTTGAGGTGCTATGGAAGGACCTCACCGATGCAGAGTATGCCAAATTCTGGAGCAAAAACGTCACGCACGCTCTGCTTGATGTCGACAAGAAGAGCCGAGTAGAGGCTATACCGTGGACTGAAGGTGCCGTAGAACCTGTTGAGGAGGCTGCTGAGGGGGCTTCAGGCACAGAATCCCTCAAGCTTGACGAGTCACCAGCACAGAAGAGCAGTCTGAACAGTGCACGCATTGAAGAGCAAGTCTCCCAGGAAATAGAAGAAATAGAAACTCAAGGTCTCAGCGAGGCCGAACGCGAAGCAGACGCAGCTGCACGCCGCCAAGAAATCAAGTCCCAAACGGAGGGGGAGACCCTATCAGCCAAACAGCAACTCGCCTTGGAAAAACAAGAAAGAGACCGTCTCGAAGATGAGAGGCTAGCCGCACACGTCGAACGTCAGACCAAGAGCAAGGCCGACTATCTGCTGACGCAGGGGCTATCCGAGTCGAAAATCCGTCAGGACGTCGAGATCTATCGCGAGAGGCTGCTCCGCGAGATCGCAGAGCGGAATGAGAAGAAGATAAGCAAGGCCGCCGCCGCCGCCACCAAAGCACCAGCGCACCCGGCAGCCAAGAACAAGAGCAAGAAACCCAACACCACGCCCGCGCCGGAGAAGAACGAGGCGTTGGCGCGCGAGAAGGCTATGAGGAAGACGCAGCATCTCCAGAGCCTGATTGAAAATCTGGACAAGCAAATGCCGCTGAAGGAGAAGAGACAGCGCAAATTCGTCGACGAGCAGGTGCAGGAGAAAGCGAGATACCTGGCGGAGCAGGGAAAGACGGAAGAGGAGCAGAAGATAGGGGTGGCGGAGCGGAAGGAGAGGCTGGAGCGGGAGTATGCGGCACTGAGAGAGCGACAGGTGGAACAGGACATGGAGAAGCGCAGGCTGTGGACCGCGGAGCTTGAAGCGTTAGAGCGCCGCGGCTTGTGAAAAGCAGCGATTTAGCAGGAAGAGGAATTGTAACAAATATATAGAATCGCAGGCATGGCCGACCGGCTTGGTGTAAAAACAAAGTATATGTAGTTGTATTGTATACAAACTAGAAATGAGAATGGGGTGGCCACACCAGCCGTCCTTGATTACATGCTGCTACTATCCCCCATAGAAAAGATAACTTTTCTGTCATTTGCCATCCACTCGTCCCGTGTGGTCTTTCTCCGTCATAAATTCTTTTCCCCTCCCCTCCTTAAAAGTGTCATTCACGCCATTCTTCCCAACCCGTTCAAACCTCCTACTTCCCGATGGATATCTTCCCGCTTCGCTCCTCTCTAGGAGCTCGCCTTTACCGTAAAGCTTTTCAAGTACTCGTAATCCTTCAGGTTCTCATTGACCGTTTCCCGAATCACCTTCGCGCCCTCCTCGCCGTATTTCGCACTCCTGTCGCAAAAAAAGAAATTAGCCTTGCTCTGTGAAATGGACCTATTCCACACAGCTCTCCGAATGAGCGCAGCTTGGGAGATGAGTTTAGGACTTACCAGTCAGCATTCTCCTCTTCAACGCTTTTGATTTTCTTCTTCTTGGCAGAATTCACGTTAGCTTCCGAACGTCTCTGAGCGCTTCTTTGCATCATCATCTCATGTGATCCCAAACCTATACTTCAACATCCACTCCCGAAAACCACAAACCACCATCATAAGAACGACTACACAGAAACCAAAAAGGGGCAACTCACATGGTCCGCGCTCCTAGGTTTTAAACTCGTGCTGTTGATCGCATCGTCATGGAAGCCCTTCCACTTCTCAAAGGCATCTCTGGCCTGCTGATGCGCTTCTTCCGTGTCCCAGATCAACATCTCGGGCTTGCTGCCAAGACACAATCGCATTAGCTCTCTTGCGCGAAGCCACATCCGGTCGTTCCCGTTCACCGACTGTCGAAACTGGTGGAATAGGAGACATGAGGGTTGGGGGTACTTACAAGTCAATGCCGACCTCCTTGCAATACGCTTTCACGATGCCCTCTGGATTATCGAGTAGATCATCCGCATCAATCACCGTAATGCTAACGTTTCCGTCCTCCTTTCCATCAGTTCCATTTACTCCTTCCGGCGCTGCTTGGCCAGCTATTTTAGGCCCAACCTGTCCAATGTCCTTCAGGTAGTCGAAAACTCTCCGCAGCTCATCGTAGCCCGCTTCACTCGGCATAAAGTTGTGGAAGCCCGTGACGTGCGAGAGAGGGGGGATCGTACAGCGATAGTAAGACGGGATGGAATAGCGCGGGTGACGGATTAAAAATGTGAAATGGAAGGTCTTCAAGAGGGAGAGGGGAACCACGGTTGGATTGCCGGGTTCGGCTTTTGTTGGATATGGGTATGGTGTTTTAGAGGTCGATGCTGGACGAATATTAGCCTTTGAGGCTGGGAAGAGCAAATCTTGTGGAGAGCAAGGGGGGAACACACCTGTTGAGGTGTTTACAGGCTCGCCACCAAGTGAGGGTGCGATTGTAGCTGGCTTGCCGGATGGAGGAACGAGGTAGTGGGTTATGTCTTTAATGAAGAGACGTTTGCCCTGATGATATGTTAATGGCTGACTCGATATTTTGTTGGAGAGGGCGTAACGAGAAATGAATTGCATTATACATGGCTGATTGCTTGGTAAACCAAACATATAGAGATATCCGTGTCGTGGTAAATTTCGATCAGGAGAGAAGTGATACAAAGGACGGATCTGACGTATGAAAGCTTCGATAGCCCCAAAATGATCACACTACCAGGAGAAACTTCTCTTGGTAGTGTATTGGAATCATCTGGGAGATCAAGCTCGGTAGGTCGAGGAGTTTCCGGTTCGCTTTATCTGCCTATGCCTGGCCTCATTGTTTCTGCTATTCCAACCAAAAGACACTTCTTTTGGCTATGTTTTGGAACATTCCTCAAGATCGAACTGGTAAGTCGAGGGGTTTCCGGTTTCCAGTCCGTTATGTCTGCCTGAGCCTGGCATCGTAGCCACTACCATTCCAACCAAGCATTCTCAGTTTCAGATATCACGTTCCCTCTCCAGCTTCCCCCGCGCCTCGCCATTCTATCACACGTCCCAACGCAACAAGACGCAATGAGCACGCCTTTATGCCTTACGCCCCCGGCTCCATCACATCACATGAGCACCAAAAACAAACAAAATCAATTACAAAACTCGGAAGGAAAAAAATAGGTACAAACCTCCTTCCCCTCGCGCTCGATCCGGTCAAAGATGGTCTTGAAGGTGCTCTCCGCGAAGCCGCACTCCTGCCGCGCCTTCACGTCCTGCTCATATCGCTCGCTCAACCGCTCGGGGCCAAAGTAGAAGGCGTCGCCGAAGGGCTCGTGGACGCATTGGAGGATGTCATTGCGTGTCATGAAGACCTTGGGGCGCAAGTGTCAGCATTTCCGCGCGCGCAACCGGAGAAGAATGAATAGAAGGCAGGGAGGAGGAGGAGGAGGAGAAGGGGGTTTAAGGCAGAGGGGGGGCATTGGGAAGGACAAGATAGGACAGGACTGAACATACACGCTCAAAGGCGGTGCTGCACGCTCGCGGATGGGTTGCTACGAAGATTGGCTTGGTCGACATGCTGAACGATGTTGGGATTCTGGCTCTTTTTCTCTTTCTCTTTCTCTTTCTTTTTCCTTTCGGGATATGGGTTCAAAGGGTAGACGTCAAGGGAAGAAAGTCAACGGAGGAAGAATTGGAGGAAAGATGATGATGGGCACACAGGTGGTGGTTCAGGGAAGAGATGTCTTCTAGGTTTTGCGATGATTTAATGGGATTAGAGCTTCCCAACCCATCCGCCAAATCCACAAAAAAACCCGTCGCCGTCCCGCAAGAACGGGATGATGTAGCCCTTTTGCCCCACGTTGGGAGGGAAGTCTCTGTCTGTGCCAGGCAGGGTGAGTGGTGCTTCAAGGAGTCATGTCATGGTGCGTTGGGGGTGGGATTCTAAGCAATACCACCAAAGGCCCCCCCTCCCCCAATAATAATAACTGGTCCCCATGGTGAATGAACGGCCGGGCATTCAAATCAGTCAGTTCAGTCGGTCACCCTGGACATTCGAAAAAGCTGAATTGGATGGGAAAAGATGGCAAAGCTGGAGGTTCCACTAACATGGAGGTTTGCTATCGATAACGAGTAGCTTAGAATGGGGGGAACAAAGGCATCGTTGCAAGAATAGACTTTAAAATTAGAGCAGATTGGTGAAGGTGGGGATGGCGTCATAATAGGGCTGAAAAGGGTCATTCGCTTGTAGCTTGGCAGAGGAGGAGAAGAGATCACGATCTGGCGAGTTGTATGTAACCTGTTTACTTAATGGGATTGACTGATGGGAGCTAGTCTTTTACTTGATATTATATTATCTAATAGCGGTAGTCTTTAACTTGACTGGATTGCCTAATGTAAGTTAATCTTCTACTTGATTATATTGTCTGATATGCGAAACCTCATGGTCGAATACAGAGAAGAGATGTAGGAAATAGCAAGAAGCTATAGCTATAGCTAGAAGCCAAAGACTAGATGATCAACGAACTCAACCACCAGCCAGGCAGGACTACTTGAACTTGCTATGAACATTCAATACTCCCTGCAACACTCGGTAAGCATACGACTGTGCAAATAGAGGGACGCATCTGGTGCTCTTTGGAAAAAAGTATATTTGCTAGCAAGACCTGCGAAGCATCCTTTGCATTATTGTTAGCAGACAGCATTGCATACGAAGATACTTTTTGTATCTGTATCTTTGTAGACCAGACGAGGGGGTGAAGTGACTGTGTTATATTTATGCTATATGCTCGTCGAGATCTAGGCGACTTCTCTCTCTCAGACGACTTTGTAGCATTGTCTATCAATCTACGGCATCTTATGGCTGTTGTTTCTCATCTGAAATACCTGACAGAACATCATATCTTACTCGCTCTTCAGCTTGACATTGGGCGATTAGTATTTCAAACAGAACAAGCTGGCCAATGCAAACAACCATCACATGCTCTCTCTCTCATATCGAAAAGGTTTTACCATTCTTCAAGAAAGAAAGAGTCTGACTGCTCCTATTGTTGCCTTTTGAACAGATCCCGTCTGTCATTCTGCCGCAGTCCACAGGCATGTTTTGCTACGCAGCCAGAGAAAGCATGGCCTGGTACGAAAGAGCAATATACACTGGAAAGGTAGTGTGACGCCTCTCGTGCCTTCGCATGAGCACTTACATTAGCTAGCACGTCCGTAGCCTTCCAACTTCAGACACTTTCTAACTTATGAGATTCCCATCCGTGATTCCCCATAGGTGATGCATAGAAGCTGCCCGCTGCCCAGGTTGGTTTTGGACGAGGGAACGTCATCTTGAAGAGGTCCGCATGCTTAAACGCAAGATGGCGATTGATTTATATGCGGAAGTAGAGACAGACATAAGGGGGTTATTGAGCACGCACGGTCTCTGGTAGAGAAATAGATACGCACGTAAGTAGCGTGTGTGCTTGGTCTGCCGGATGCCGGAGGGGGGGAAAACACGCTGAACTACGTTCTGCGAGGGATGGAGGTCTGGCCATGACCATGTGGCGTAGCTGTCAGGTGTTATGTCGTTTTATCATGAGCACGAATAGAGCAGCAATTTTTTCTCTCTCTCTCTCTCTCTCTCTCTATATATATATATATGCATGTCTTGAGAGCAAAAAGCTTATAGGTACTAGGCTGTTGAGTTCACCCCATCTACCTCAACCAAGGCGGTGCGTATCTGGCTTTGATTTCATATCAAGATAAGAAGCATAAAGAGATGTGTGATTCATGAGGGAGTCTAGTGACATTTTCCCACGTTCTATTTTTATTTACTTTTTAGCTTTAGCTAGTGTGTCTCATCATCGGAATTACAATCGTGCCTTCTTTCAACAATGAGAAAAAAAAGGCAATAACCGGTCCTTTTACATTGTTACGAAACCCACAATATTATCGTACTTTTGGAAAGACATGACTCCTCCCGGTATGAAACGCAGTATAGTATCCTGTAGGGTGACTGATAGGCTTGGCGGGATTTTGAGCTTTTATGTTAGGTTTAAGCTAAGCTAGGACGGAGTCCTGGTCTGTGACAGCGGTAAGTCTCTTGTAAGTAGATGCTTACCGTTATCGTATATCCGCATTTCAACCAGTTATGTGCGCAATTCTCATATTGTGAATCAATCTGTTTGTGTTCTTCCTAGGCTTGTTCGAGTAGATTCTTATATCAAATGATTACATCTGATACGATTGCAGCTGATTGGCGCATGGATTGATTATGACCAAGGTGTTCTCGAATCTAAGTTTTCGTCCTTACTCCGTCTGGACATAGCTGGAGAATAGTGGAGTGATAGAATGAAGTACGGTGATTGTTCTTGTAGCAATTTACAAACGACGTAGGAAAGAAGATGGGTGGTACTTTACGGAGCACCTCATGGGCTTATTCAGTATTCCAACCAACTCATGCTAAGCCTTTCCCTTGCAATATTACCATGACAAGGAAGGCAGATTGTACCGTGATGTACCGTCAGAGAGCGACCCAGACTCCAACACCAAAGAGGCCAAGATCCGCTCTCTCACCTCACAGTGCATTGGTTACAGCCAAGCACATGACACTTATATATGATCCTTGAATGTTGGTTCTTTGCCGTCGTCAAAATCGTTCCATTTCATCTTCCATTTGTCTTGGTGCTATTGGTAATAAGAAGCAACGTCATTTGCAGACGTATTGTAATGCAGCTGGGTTTTGCTCTTTACCCGCCCCCAGCACTGCTCTCTTCAAAGATGCAGCCAAGCGCAAACCATATGGCGAGCCCGTCGCCATACTGCCTGTCACGTAAGTCACGGTCTTGTTTCATGCTTGGCTTGGACATATAGTCGGCAGCCAAGGCCACGAGCAGCTCCCTTTTCCTCCCGGTCGTTGTTGGGGCTTTCAGGTAGGCAGATTTCCGTGGATGGGGGGAGGGGGGCAACTTGGCCCATCTGATAAACAATTGACAATTGACCGTCGGGGACTCCGTGCTCCTTATGTAACACGATGGATCGCAGCTGGCTCCAACGTCTCCACGCGCGGAAGGGTTCTTCACGACCGTGACCCGGAGCGGACGCCGCCTCCTCTTCCACTCCTCTCTTCCTTGCAGCGTCCGCTGTTCGCTCATCGTTCTGTCGCTTCGATTGCTTCATCGTCCTCCGCAGCCAAGGTCCTCCAGGCTTGGACAGGCTAGGCACCCGGCAATCCGGCACTGCGACGCTTGGCCCGCTCGCATAGCGTGGGCTAGGAATGGTCAGCAGCAGTCGTGGAGTTCGGACAGTAGCAGGGTAGGTTGCTTAGCTCAGCCGCAGAGATTGGTGTTGGTGGTTCTGTGGTGGTGGTGGTGGTGGGTGATAAGTTACAGTTTATTCTTGTAGTTTGATGTTGTGCATCTTCCCAGCTCCATCTTTTTTATTCCCGGTAGTGGGTTTTGGTCAGGTTTGTTCGCCAGGCTTGCCCGTTGCGAACACCGGAAGGGCTGAGTTTGAGGCGGCGGACGGACCCAACTCGGCTGCTTTGTCACCTTTGCTTGTTTGGGCCTAGCGGCTCCGCCCCGAGTCAGGGCGGCGGCGGGAGATTGGCTGACGCGACGGGGTTTTGCGGGGCGTGCATCGTTTTTCTGCAGTGACCCCGGCCGCGGTGGTTCCGCTTTAGGAAAGCAAGTCGCTGCTGGTGTGTTTGGGGCCGGTATGGTTTTTGTATGGTTTTGTATGGTAATTGATAATGTATTGGTAACTGGTGTTGGTACGGTATTAGTACTGTTGCTGTTACTGTTGCTATTACTATTACTATTACTGTTAGTTACTGGTACGTACTGCAATTACTTTGATACTGCTAATGTACCCGTACCATATACTCTACCCTACTCTACTAATCATACTCTATTAATAATACTTATACCATCCGATACTATACTACCGCCGTAGACTACTACTGTATGTACTGCGCAAGACCAGTGCAGTGCGTATTACCAAGCCCCAAGCCCCCAAACCCCAAGCCCCCCCTCCCCAGCACATCCCATCTCCATCGTACAGGTCCGTACAATAGAGTATACTCCCATGCTACCTATACACTATCTGATTCATCGATCTTCCCGTTCGTCTTTTGGCTTTTGTGGCTCTTATAACTGTGCCACTCTACTCCCCTTTCTCCTCTTCCAGACCCCGTCCATCACCTTTAAAACGAGTCACCTCCCTGCCGTCGCTATCACCCATACCCATCCGAGATACGGGCTCTCCAACAGTAGATGATACCGCAATAACAATACAATTTACCATACCATACCATACTCGACAACGCCCTGTCGTATTAGTACTGCTAGATACTACTATTACTACCAAAATATTACTTTCTACTTATACATAGATATATATATATATATATATATACAGCACTACTACTACGATACTATTCTCCGTGCTCAAGCCACACTTGCCCCACCTGCCAAGCACACGTCACCCTTGAGGGGTCTTCCTCGTCCTTTCGCTCCCTGGCTCGCTCCCTCGCTCTCTCGCTCTCTAATCGCTGCTTGGTCTTCTTCCCATGACAGCGTGATTATAGCTTCTTCTTCTTCTTCTTCTTCTTAACATACATTTATCCATATCCCTCGCCCCAATCTTCTGCTCTGGCCGTCCTCTGGATCCATATCCCCCACCCGGCAACAAACTCGAGCGTAGTAACCGTTTGGCACAAGTACACTGCATCAGCCATTGATTGCCATTGACAGCTCCACGCGCATTGTCGATCAGGTAGGGAGGGAACTTCGCGGAGAATCCTTTGCTCACCTCTCTCGACGTCGATGTACAGCCAGACATCTCGCCTACCCGCCAGCTCCGCTGACCACTCTTCGCAAGAATCCGAAGGCGAAGAGGATCATAATGTGCAGCCGTCACTGAATTTTAAAGCCTCGTCGGACCAATCTCAACAATCCGCCGCGACGCCACTGCAGAAGCGTAGGCGGGTTACCAGAGCATGCGACGAGTGCAGAAGGAAAAAGATCAAGTGCGACGGAAAGCAACCATGTACGCACTGTACGGTGTATAGTTACGGTATGTCTCACGCCCAACGGCAATTCTAACCCGGGGTGGTCTAATGGCTCCTAGATTGCACATATAACCAGCCATCCAACAGAAGGAGAAACCCGGCGCCGCAATACATCGAGGCGCTGGAAAGCCGCCTCCAACGAGCCGAAGCTCTCCTCAAGACGGCCCTTCCCAATGTCAACCTCAATGACCCCGACATCGATACATTAATCCAAAGTCGTCAGGCCGATGCCAAGAACAGCACCGGTGCGGATACCAAACCCACCGAGCCACGCAACACTTCAGATGATGAGGCACAATTGAAGTCCATGATCCAATCCACCGGACAGCTGGAGCTGGACGACAGTGGAAACTGGAACTTCAACGGTGGCTCCTCGGGGATAGTCTTCATGGGCCGCATGCGCGAGCGATTTGGTAACTTGCTTGGAGAATACCACGGAACTCCCTTTCTTCCTAGACTCCCACGGCCGATGCCTCTAGGTCCCATGTATGACTCTCCGAGATCTGCTGTAGACTCGCCAATGGACCAAGGACTTCCCAGTACACTAGATCTTCCACCACGTGAAATTGCCATGGCTTTGTGTGTTAATTCGTTGGAATGTGCATGCTCACTGATGCGTTTTGTTCATCAGCCAACGTTTTATGAAATGTTTGATAGAATTTACACAGTGCCAACGGAGAATTTCGATGATGAAGAGAACAAGTTTCTTCCACTTCTTTATGTTGTCCTTGCCCTGGGATGTATGTTTCACATAGAACCGCTTGAACGCAGCTTTGAACCAACTAGCAGCTATAGATCAGGCATTGATCAAGGGTACGTCTTGAATTTCCACCGAGTTAGTATTTCGGGAGTTGCATAGTTAGCCTGCTAGGTGCACTTGACATCTACCCAAATAGCTGTTCTTGATACTTCTCTCTGTGATGGATGTATGCTAATTGGGAATTCATAGCCTACGGTATTTTAGGTCAGCCCGCGGTCTAATGGATGTCACTGACTGGTAAGTCCTGAAGCTGAAAAGCCTATTTCCCCCCTTGGTTCAACCCCTCTGCTCTAGTTCTATTGATTGGGAACACTGGGAAATTGGATCCAGCTGTGACCAAGACATTGCTGACCCTCACCTAGTCGAGACATTACATCGTTACAAGCGATCTTGTTTATGATACTCTTCTTGCAGTCCTCGTCTAACTTAAGCACTTGTTACTCGTACATTGGTGTTGCCTTGAGATGCTCCCTGAGAATGGGACTGCATCGTAATCTCCAGGGCACATTCAACCCAATAGAAAGAGAAACTCGACGACGTGTTTTTTGGATAGTTCGAAAAATGGATACCTACGTGTCAGCGCTGTTAGGTCTGCCTCAATTATTGAGTAACGATGATGTTGACCAAGAGTTACCACTGGAGGTGGATGATGAATACATTACCAAGGATGGCATTCTCCCAATGCCCCCTGGAACAACCTCGCTCTATGCCGCTTCAAACGCTCACACCGGATTAATGGATATTCTTTCCAAGGTGGTCACTTATATTTATCCTACGAAAGGAAACATCGAACCATCTACACAGGGTACTACAACCGCCCCATATATGATCAGTCACCGGAAGATTCGTGAGATCGAGCGAGATCTGGCAGAATGGCTTGACAAGTTACCACTGGCTTTACGACCAGGAGGAGAAGGAAGTGCGGAAGTACTTAGGTGGGTTTTTCTCTTTCTTATCTCTGAATACATCTATGTGAAAAAGACAATGAAGCTTGGCTGGCCATGTGTAATCCACCTAGACATATATGCAAGGTTGGATCTCCAATCAATTGTCACAGGTTGCAATGAAGATATCGATTTGCTCTAGCTTAACCCTACATCTTTAGATCTGTTCTGTGAGAATTTACCAGCTAACTCCTTACAGGGCGCAACAACTCCTGCGTCTAGCCTACGCACATGTTCAAATGATGCTTTATCGACCCTTCCTACACTACGTATCTCAGAAAGCCTCGGCCAATAAGAAAACTGACGATCGTTCTTATGCTTGTGCTGCGGCCGGCGTTAGTGTGGCAAGGAATATTGTCCACATCACAACGGAGATGAAGCGGAGAGGATTGCTCATTGGTGCATTCTGGTTCACAATGTATACCACCTTCTTCGCGATATTGTCATTGGTATTCTTTGTTTTAGAGAATCCTGACAAGCCTGGCTCTCAAGAGATTCTTGCAGATGCTATTGATGGGAAAGAGGCTCTGAAGGGACTTGCAAAAAGAAGTCAGGCAGCAGATAGATGTTCTGCCGCTCTCCTGGTATGAAAAATCCTACCCCAATGAATCTCTACATGCTCACAATTCCAGACTCTTTTCGAACAACTTCCACGAAGACTGCTCGAAGGCGTTCCATCTGGAAAAAACACCAAAAAGCGATCCGCCCCATCGCCGTCTAAATACCCCCCTGCGCCACGCTCCACACATAGTGCCTCGGAATTATCGCAACAAGAAGAAGCACCAGAGATGGGCATTTCTCGAGCAAGGACCTTCCCCATGCCAGCCCCAGTCCGAAGCTACAGCATAGCACGCGGGTCCTTAGATGACAGTCGCCCCCATCCAGCCACACTCCCAAACTCCAGTTTACGACAGAGCTTCCGAGACCCCAATACGCCCTCCAGCATTGGCACGCCAGATTCCACAAGCTCCAGATCTAGTTATCACGCACAGCAATACCCCCATAATTATGTCCACAACAATGGACTACCCGATCTTAGCGCAACGATGTTCCCATCCGCCGATCCTTTTGCCTACCCAAACCAACCTACAATGGAATATGAGAACGTGAAACGTGAAGATTTCACCAACATGAATGCAGGAAATCATGGACAGCCTATATATGTCCCTGGCGGAGCTATAAATGCGAATGTCTACGATGACCTTGAGGGTCAGCTCTTTGGGCCAATACCTCCATACCTGATGCAGGGACAGCAACCATTTGATATGGCGCAAGTGGAGATGTCAGGAATGGAAAACCTGAATTATGGTGCTGGCATCACACCGACAGGAGAGATGAATTTTGATGGGATCTTCTCGGGAGAAGATTGGAATACTGCAGCATTGGATCCGCAGTTTCGGCAATGACAATAATAGAGATATGATAGGACGTTTCAGGCAGAGTAACATACCTAGGGGACCTCAGTGGAACCTTTGTCTGCCGTTTATGTTCTTGTTAATGATAATGTTTTCGGATGTACATACCCCATGTTTTTGGGCGGCTCTTGGTGCAACGGGGTCAAAATGGCTCCGTAAAGAGCTTTTGAGGTATTTGGCGTTTATATAGAATTTCAGGTACATAATGGATATAGATACATGGGACTCAATGCAGTAATCTCTCAAGCTGAATGGTTTTGTGGCTACGTACGAACAGTCGATCACGTGAGTTGTCTGTGAGGTATGCGCTAGTGATTATGAGCCAAGCACAAGGCTACCTTTCTGACAAGCTCTCAAGGCAGCTTGGACAACACACTTAACCCCACCACTTCCTTCCTCAACCTACATTATATTCAGAGGAAGCAGCACAATAATACTTAGTAATCATGTCGGGCATACAAGGAGCCTTAACTGGGCAAGTAAATACAAAGAAAAAGCAAATCGTAGTAACTGGTAAGACCAACTTCGAATGTACAATCCAATTGCCAGCAACTGACGTCTAATAGAACCACCCAAATTCGACCTCGAAGGCTACATACAAAACTATCAAGGTACACAGCTATTCCTTTTGATCTCCAGCTAATTAAAGCCTACAATGGAAGAAATAAGGGCCTAACCAATGCCAGGGCGAACTCGCTTCGAACGTCTCCTCCTTATCGGTACAACCTCCACCTACCTCAGCGCCGATGCCTTGAAAGCCGCAGTACAGGAAGCGAAGACCGGCCGCGATATAAAACGCTACATAGAAGCTCAGGCGCAGCTACGAAGCGTTGCGCCGCACGAACCTGAGGCTACAAAGGATCAGACGTGGGTTGATGGGGTAGATCGGGAGAACCAGGCCAAGACAGCGCTTCTAGAGGCGAATCTGAAAAGCTACAAGAATAATTTGATCAAGGAGAGCGTGCGCGTAGGTCTTCTTTTTTCATCAGTCGTATTGGTGTTCTGGAATTTGGGTCTGTCTGAGGCTGACCAAAGTAGATGGGCAACGAGGATCTAGGCAATCACTACCAGTCGACTGGGGAATTAGTGAAGGCATTTGAAGCTTTCAGTCGTATGCGTCAGGACGTCAGTATCGGCAAGCAAATAATCGATATCAGTCGCCACCTAATCGAAGTTGCCATGGAGCAAAAGAACTTTGTAGCTGTGGCATCAAACGTCCAGAAAACTAGAGGTGTACAATCCACCCCCGAAGATGAGAAAGCCATCCAGCCTTTTCTGTCCGCCGCCGATGGGCTCGCACGTCTCGATATTGGTGATTACTACCTAGCTGCTCGAGCTTTCCTGGGTACAGATTCTGGCATGGGCACTAGTTGCAACACGATTATCAGTCAGAATGACATTGCTGTTTACGGTGGGCTTACGGCATTAGCATCAATGGATCGCAAAGAAATACAAAAGCGCGTCTTGGAAAACTCATCCTTCAGGGTGTATCTCGAACTGGAACCACACATCCGTAAAGCCATAACCTTCTTCGTCAACTCCCGCTACTCTGCCTGCCTCGCCATTCTAGAGAGCTATCGCACAGATTACCTCCTAGATCTTCACCTCCAAAAACATGTCGAGACCATCTACGGCCTTGTTCGAACCAAGAGCATTGTTCAATACTTCATCCCTTTTTCTTGCGTTACACTTGACAGTCTCTCTGCTGCCTTCACTACCCCCAATTCACCCAACAATAATATCGAAAAGGAACTTGCGAGTATGATTGAACGTAAGGAGCTTGAAGGGAGAATTGATACGCAAAATCGTCTGTTAACGAGTGTCAATACGGTACCGAGAGAGAAGATGCAAAAGGAGGCATTGGAGACAGCACGGAAGTACGAAAAGGAAGCGAGACTAAGGATTCAGCATATGGGGATCGTGGCAGCCGAATTGGAGGTCAGAGGCCCCAAAAAGGGTCATGGACATGGTGGATTTGAAAATGAGTTTGGTGATGGTTATGGGGAGGGATCATGGGCCGGGAGCAGGTCATCGAGAAGCAGAGGAGGGGGTTGGCAGTGAGCTGCCAGTTGTTAGCGAATCAAGGGCGAGCCGTGAATGATCTGCAAGGCGAGATCAACCAAGGGATGTGAACACGAAACTACATATGCTGGCGTTGGAACAGGTACACATCATAGGGGCATTGGACAGAATTACTGATTCATGCATCCTTCATTCTATCTGGGGAGTTAGCTAGCGAGGCGTTTTCCTCTCCCATTACAAATAGAAAAGATTCTAAAGACCTGAAAATATACATATGTTTTTCTTGTTTTTCTCTTCTTTTCTGTTTTTCAACCCACGGTGTCATCTTCTTGTCCTTTTTTCTAAGCTGGTCCCCGAACGAGTATGGAGTCTCGGTTGCATATACCCAGCTTTCTGTTACATTTGGTCCAAAAGAGAGTGAGCTATGCGCCTGCTAAATGTAAATGAATTGGGGTATTCGATATAACAGGGTGAGTAGATGGTATGTATGCCAAATACTCTATGAGCACGCGCGCGTGCGATCTTCTCTACCACAGTATGATCTAAACCATGTGGTCTATACATTCATGAATGATGATTGAATGAATGAATGACAATTCCCTCCCCCGCCCCATGTTCACTTCATCTTCAAGCTCCAAACTCCACCGCTCAACCCCTCCGCCATTCCATCTACCAACGCCACCTTCTCCCCCTTCTCACTGATCAACACGCCCCCCT